>Ga0209611_10009981_pt1 | contig 14133 bp, 4 predicted proteins | sample S1TSphgellanicum_3_FD_187693 | JGI IMG/M metagenome (GOLD analysis project Ga0209611, IMG submission 187693) | Host-associated microbial communities from peat moss isolated from Minnesota, USA - S1T2_Fc - Sphagnum magellanicum MG (SPAdes) (version 2) | ecosystem: Host-associated > Plants > Peat... | reverse complement strand
GGGGGGGTGAGGATGATATCTAATGTACAAAGGGGGTAATGTTAGAATAATTATGTTTACTTTTTAAATTTGTTGATAAGTAGTTTTTTTAAATTAGTGATTAGTTACATCATTTATTGGTTACATATTGGTTAGATTGGACATATTTGAATTTGAATATGTATATAATTTAGTTTAAATATTTTGTAGGGGATTCTTTTTTGAGATTTTTTGAAACTTTTTATTTTGTTTCTATTCTTGAAGTACACAAAGAGATTTTAAGAATTTCAAAAGATGAAGTTTTTTATTTTGTTAACATAAATTAGAGCAAATATAACATGAAAAAAATGACAAGAAAAAACATTAAAACAATATAAAATTTAACTATTATTTTTATGTTTATATCAACATGAACATGAACTTATGAAATAAAACAACAATAACACAAAATTAAGAAAATAAAAAGTAATTATTTTCTAGTATGTCCCAACAAAAGTACATTATGATGTTGGGGTGACAAACACAGTCAAAGGAGCTAGGGGCATCAAAGTAAAAGTCATTTTCCAAGGATTGCACATGACATGTGTCATGTTTGTGTTGGTTTATAACTTCAAATTTTGTATTTCAAATATCCCATTTAACACTTCATTTTAGATATAAATATATTTTGACTACAAATTATTTTTATATTTTGTATATTATACATTCATTCCTTCTATTACATAAATATGAATGACTTTTGTTAAAGGCACATTTTCAAAATCCATAATTTTCGAGGTCAGAAACACTATTGAACCAAATGTGTTAAAATGGGTTATAAAATAATTTTCATTAGTTCAAGTCCTTTTGCCTTTTTAATCATCAATGTCAAAATCCTCTCCAATTTTCAAAAGGAATGGTGACATTTGGTAAAAAAAAAAAACGTTTGAAAAAAAAACAAAAATCGTCCACTCTTAAGGTTTGAATGCTTTGAACATGTATTTTTTTAAAAACAAATTGTCAAACTTTGGGCATGTAAAATTTACAATTAATGAAAAATAATCCAAAATAATTTATGAAAATCCAAACTATTATGCTTCACTTGTGATCTTTCAAACATATAAAAATGCAATTTCACTTGGGTGGCTTTTTTTATTATGTTTTTACTAGTTGGAAATATTAGGATTAAAATTACAACAATAGCAAGTGAAAATATAGAAACTATAGTTGACAACTACGTATCATGCAATAATTCAAGAGATACATTAGTTGAGGTAGTAGTAAACAACATAGGAGGTACAAAAAGAGTTGGAAATAAAAGAACAAAAATTTAACAAATTTAACAAATTTAACAAATGGATTTCTTCAATGTAAATCAACAAAAAAGTAATCTCAAATTGTAAATTGCAACTTTCAAGAAGATTAGATTGTAATGAGATATAAATGTTGTAGCAAAATATGAATCAACAAGATGACAAGTGCTAGGAGACATTGAAAAATATAACATATTGAAAGGTAGCCCAATGTTAAACATTGATTCGGGATAATAACGTATTAGATCATATTATGGTTGAGCAAGAACAACATACTTTGCAATTAAAATAGGACTTATAAATAGTTATTCATCGCATGAATGAGACATAGTTAAGCAAAACACAAATGTAGTTTTTTGAAAGGGCAATGAAGGCATCGCAACATGATGTAAATCAGATGTAAATTCTTATGGAAAGGATGAAGACATTGTTTCAAGCACTAATTGCATGAATATGATGAGCTGAAAATGCAATATACAATCCTCAAGACAAAGTAGAAAACATTGAAAACAACAACTACAAATATAGACATTTGGAGGAATGTAATGTAAAATATGTTGGTTGTAGATTTGGAAGAGATTTTTGTTAAATATAGGGCTAATGAGGAGCTCTAGAGGAAAAAGATGAAGGGGAAGATAAGGAAGCATTTCATGATTTCATTTAAATGTATTTCCATCTTAAATTCTAAATGATAGAGAAAAAACTTTAAACTAGAATAGCTACAACATGCCTTATGAAGTTAGAAAATGAAGGAACCATTGATCCTATAGAGATGAAGGGAGGTAGTATCTTGGAGGATATTCAAGAAGAAAAAGTAATGGCATAGTTCAACAAATACATCCAACAAAATTACCTACTGTAGCAGGACTACACGTGAAATAGTTTAAACAGCAACTACCTTTAGGACCAAAAAGTACACGACAATGTTAAGAACTAATAATTCCACATAATTTTTTACAACCATTGTAATTAGGTATTCATGTACAAAAAGAGAAAGATAATGGACATATTCAACTTTAGTTTGAAGTTCAGTAGTAACAACCTGTGACAACAACAAAAAATACAAAAGGCATAATCTTCACTATAGACGCTGGTGGATACATTTACTCCCAAGAAGCAAAGACTAATGGTTGTGTAGGAGTTCTCTCAGCATATATGTTATTTACTTTGCATTTTGAAAGATTTTGAGGATGAAATCTGAAATACATGGGGGGGGTGTAAATGTTAATGGAAAATTAAGGTAAACATTAAGGGGATTTTGAATTTTATTTTTGGAAGGAAGATTTGAATTACTTTTCTTCCATGAAGTTTTAGAGTACATTATAACATGGTAAAATGGTGTGGGAGATAGAAAGTAAAAGCTTGAAAATGGAACATGGAGTTTTATTTTTTATTTCATGATATAATTTTTTGTTATTTTTAATTATGAAATAATTATGTGTAGGAAATACAAAATCATTGTTGTAGTCATGAATTGTATTTGTTTTTATATGTTTTTATATGTAGAATTTAAATTGTATGTTTTGATTTTTTTTTTGTCGTAAAATTATTACATTATAGGAGTTTTATATAATTATATTTACCAAAATGGTAATATGTAAATTACATTATTTAAATAATGTGACTATTATTGTTTTATGTGATATCCATAATAGGCTTTTGCGTGTTGGATTTTTTTGGGAAGTTTTAATGTGTTATTTATGGTTGAACTTTAATGCATATATCAACAAATGAAGCTTTTGAATTGCATTCAATTGGCCAATAGATGTACTTATTACAAATTTGAACACCCCACAAATGAACTTTTGGAATGCATTCAATTGGCCAAGTATCACGAATGCTAATGCTATGGAGTTCATTCATATCAATGTTCATTCATGATTTGTAATGAACTTGTACCTAACTTTTAGTTTAATTTCAATTCATTTTCAATTAATTTCTAGTTAAATTTTAGTTCACTCTTAATTCATTTGCAATTCACCTTCAATTAACTTTTAGTTCATTTTTAATTAAAATTTTATTTCACTTTTAATTAACTTTTAATTCACATTCAATTGATTTATAGTTAATTTTTAGTTCACTTTGATTTAATTTTTAATTCACTTTTAGTTGAATTTTAATTCACGCATAATTCACACGTGAACATGGGCTTCACATGGGTACACATGGGTGTTCATAAACGCACATGGGTGAACATGGGCCAAATGTAGGTTGGAAGTTTTTGGGAAAACTTCCTTGAACTAGGTGCCTATCAATATAAATAAAAGTAGAAGTCCCTATTACCTTTAGTTTGTTAACCACCAATTTTGGGTACAATTTTTTGTCACAACCTTGTTTTGTTTTTTTTTTTTCATTACACCAAAATGCATTTTAATTCACTGTAGGTTTCATTAAATTTTGAGTGAATTTGAACATTTTTACCATGGGTAAACAAGTCAACCCCCTAATGAACAAGGACCAATTATTACGGATAGTGAATTGGTCCATTAGTACCTAATGAAACAAGGAAACTTTCAAGTGAAATATAAATTTACCAAGCCATTTCACTTGTTAGTTAATTAACTAGGTAACATGGAGATCAATTAAATTTAAATTATTTAATATTTAATGTAATATGCAATATTATTGATAATTTCATGATTTTCAGCCTATGAATTATTGACACGTGTTCTTACCTATGCTAAGATAAAAACCTAGCCTAGATACATATGCCATGTAATCAACCTAAATAGACACCAATTTTAGGGAATTACATAGGAGAATATTCAATCAACTTGCCACTATTGACCACAAACACATCATTTGTGAAGTTTGATCCCTTGAATTTTAGGATGGGAGTAAACACCCCTACCATCAAACCAACACATTTGTTGTGATAATATGTTATATTGCATTGTATTTATCAAATACTTCATTTTAAACGTTATAAAAACATAAACTTTGAAAATTCATATTTTATTGAGATTTTGTTCAAATGATATTATAAATTTAATTTTTTTTTTCAATAATGTATATAATTACATTTATTTCCTTTTGAAAATGTAAAATCATTTGAATAAATGTATTTTTGAATATCACTATTCAATAACATTTCAATGACCATTATTTTGAAAAAAAAATGTTTAATAAATTGATAAGATTTTTGTTCATATAATAATAATATTACCTATGTTAGGCTATTTTTAGCTATTCTAAAGCTACTTTTCATTGTTCTAAGTTATTTCGCCCTACATTATTTACGGTTATTTATGGTTATTCATAATTAATTTTATTTATTTATAATTATTTCACCATAGCTTACTTTTAGTTATTATGAGTTACTTTTAACTATTCTATGTCATTTTTGGTTATTTTGGGTTATTTCACCTTAGGCTATTTTTTTATTATTGTAAATTATTTTTGGTTATTATGGGTTATTTCATTTTAGGTTATTTGTAACTATTATATATATTTTTGTTATTTTAAGTTATTTTCAATTATGTGAAGTTATTGTTGGTTATTTTATTCGTGGTTATTGTTGGCTATTCTATTAGTGGTTATTGGTGCTTATTATAGTGGGGTCATTGGTTATTATTCTATTGGTGGCTATCAATGGTTATTTTATTAATGGTTATCGGTAGTTATTCTATTGGTTATTTTAGGTTATATTATGACTATTGGTGGCTATTATATTATAAATTATTGTTGGATATTCTAATATATATTATCATAAGTTATTGATAGTTATTTTATTGTAGGTTATTTTAAATTATTTTTCATAAGCTATTATTAACTATTTTAAGTTATTTTAAATTGTTATACTTAAGATAAAATAACTCATAATAACGTTAAATAGAATGACCTTGAATAACTTAAAGTATAACTTTAATAACATATATTAACTTTAAAATAAAATAACCTAAAGTATAATAGTTTAAGGTATAATAACTTATAATAACTTATAATATAAGTTAGAATAGCTAAAGTAACCTAAAATAATATAGGGTATATCATAAAATAACATAGGGTATTTAAAACAACAACATAGAAATAAACCTATTCACCACAATAAATTATAATAGTGAATTATGCAAACCAATAATGAAACATGATATTTACATAGTGACATTATGGTGAAATGACTTTAACCAGGGCGAAATCACTAAAGTGTGGTGAATTTATTTCACTTTAAAAGTCCCATAGTGATTTAAGTTAATGAACTACACCCCACTTTTGCACTAGTTTTGCAATAAAATTTTGTTGAAATTTTGTCTTACACATGTGGTGTGTTTTTTTTGCACATGTTGTGCCATTGTTTCATGATTTGGGACTTGAAATTAGGTTAGCCCTTGTTCATGTCCTTGCGAAATCTTGTTGTCTTGGTTGTTTTTGTGCCCATGATAATCTGAATAGATTCCCATTAAGCCTATTTTTATTATTTTTGTTATTGTTAACCTTTTGTTTCAATATCATGTCTTCATCAAAGGAAAAAGTTGTTGTGTCATGGGAAAAGCCTTTATTATCTTTAGGAATCTTGAATAGGAAAATCAAACATTTCATGAATCTATTATTTATTTGCAAACCAATCAAATTTCAACCTCGTTAAGATGTGTTTTCACAACACAACCCAAACCAAAGGAACAATGGATCAGTTTACTTGACAAGTTTGATGGCACACGTTCAAAGTTTCAAGGTTTTGTCAACCAAGTGCGTCTGGCCATTTGACTTCATCCTTATCGATATCTAATTAGCTCAATCCAAGTTGAACTCATTGGCACTTTGTTGTCAAGCACAACCTTTCTTTGGTTCGCACCTTTGTTGGAACATAAATCACCTTCACTTAATGACTTTGAAGCATTTTTTGAAAAGTTCAATGCCAATTTTGAATATTCGAACAAAGAACACACATTTAGCATCAAGGTATGGTATATTTGTCAAGGATCACATTCAGCTGGGGTGTATGCATTAAATTTTAAATAGTTGGTTTGCAGTATTTCATAAGGTGAAGCGACATTCATAAATTAATTCCAATTTGGGTTATGAGGTGATGTGAAAGATTTGTTACTCACCATGCCAGACCCTTCAACATTAAGTTGAGCCATTGCACAAATTATTCAGTGTGACAACAATTTTTTTGAATGTTAACAAGAGAAAAATCATGAACCAACATCAACCACACAAAGGAGTTTTACACCACTAGTAACACAAACAAGTTCTTCACATATAATGTTAACTCAACCTTTGGTAATCTCACCAAAGGATAACCCCATGCAAATTCATAAAAGAAGATTCAAGCCCTTCAAAGAGTAAAAGAAACAACATCAAAAGTTGTTCGTATAATGAAGATCCAAGTCATGTTGTTGTAAATGTCCAAAGAAGCATGATCCACATCCAGTTCATGCCATCTTCATTACCAATCCACAACCAAAGGAGTTAGAAAACGAACATGTCTAGTTTTAGTAGGGATTGCGAAGTTGGACCTTGATGCATCATGTAATGAAAATGGTCCTAACCTATCTTCAAATCTAGCACCATGTTTTTTAGTACCAATCATTGTCAAATGTGATAAACTTGTGATAAAGGATGCCCAAACATTTTTAATGCATCTGCATGTTTCATTAAAAAAAAGCTAATGCAACAATACAATTTAGTTATAGTGGAAAATAACACATTAGTGTTAGTTTAATATCATTAACAGTTGGAATATTTCATCAAGGCCAATCACTCATGAAACCAAAGTATTAGATGTTATCATTGGTTTTCACACCAACAAGGTTATCTTCAATGTTATTTCAAAAGTTTCTCCAAATTTTTTTTTTCATCACTAGATTTGTTTTGACTTGTTTTACATAATCCATGTGTGGATTGGCATGTGAAGAGTCTTCAATTTAAAACACCAAAACACAAGGCCTTGGAGTGTGAAACCTTCATTAGAAACATACATGGCAAAAATCAAGATGGGGTATGTCATGTGACTAAAAGCAAACATGGGGATGAATGCATGCAAAATTTGAAGTAGAAGGAAAACTTCGGTAGTACAAGAAGGCCTAAGTGCCCCAAACATTTGTTTATTGAAACAAAAGCTTTTATGCAGGTTATCTAAGAAAGGAAATGCATTTTTTATTTACATTATTCCCTTAATAAATGTAGAACCACGTCCACATAAGATTCCTTCTTAATACAAAAAATTCAAGGATGTGTTTGAAAAAAAAATGTAGACACATTGCCCAAGCATCAATTATATGCTTGCACCATTTGTCTTGAAGAAGGAACCAACCTTCATTTGGACCCATCTATAATTTGTCATAAAACAAACTTGTAGCTCAATGGACTAAATTAATACACCATCAAGAATTGATACCCTTTGCCCTTAATCTTAAGGTTGTTAGATTAGTTAAGTCATACCAAAATGTACACTAAGATTGATTTATGTGGAGCATACAACTTGGTGTGCATTCGAGAAGGCAATAAATGGAATGCAACGTTCAAAACCCATTATAACCATTTTGAATATGTTGTGATACCATTTGGCCTTACCAATGCACCTGTTGTCTTTCAACATTTAAGGAAGGATGTTTTTCATGAATATTTAAATGATTTTTTTGTTTGTTACATCAATGACATCCTCATTTTCTCAAAGAACATGGAGGACCACAAACACCATGTATGTCTTGTTTTGGAAAAGCTTTGGGAAGTTGGACTTTACACCAAATTGGAGAAATGTGAATTCCATCAATCTAAAGTGAAATTTTTGGATTACGTCATTTTTTAAGATGGCATTTGCATGGATCCTCATAAGGTTCAAACCATTGTCGATTGGGCTACTCCAACTCCTATTTTATTGGATTTACCAACTTTGATTGAAGTTTCATTGCCCAATATTATTCAATAATGGCCCCATTTACTCATTTGATTCAAAAGGATCAACATTTTTCTTGGGAAGTTGGAAGTTGATATATTGCCTTTCAATATTTAAAGGTTTCTTTCATGACTACCCCATTTTTGTCTCGTGTAAACCCTTTCAAACCTTTTGTCTTAAAGACGGATGAATCCAATTTTGTAGTAAGCATCATATTCTCACAACTTGGAGAAGACAATCTTCTTCATCTTGCCAACTTTCATTCTTGTAAGTTTTCTCTCGCAAAAATTAACTACAAGATTCATGATAAAAAACTTTTAGCCATTATGAATGCTTTTGAGGAGTGGCATCATTTGTTTGAAAGTGTTCAACATGAAATCATTGTGTATTCAAACCATAAGAACTTGCAGTATTTCATGACAACTCATGTTTAAAAAATCAACACCAAGCTTGGTGGGCACTATCCTTGTCATGATTTTGGTTTGTCATCACATGTTGCCTTGGGCGTCAACAAAGGAAACTTGATGTGTTGTCCCATCATTCATATCCTATGCCTAAAGAAGGAGATGCAACCTACAAGGACTGTGATGTCATTTTCAAGCTTGAACATCTTTGATCTTAGGCATTCTTGGTAATTCCAGATGACATAACCTAATTTTGTCAAATTTGTGAAGATTTGAAAAATGACCTTATTGTTATTGGCATCCCAAGGCCAATTAAAAAGTCATCGTCAAGTTCAAGATTTTTTTACTGATCATGCCAAATTCAAGTTTTAATATGGTTTGTTATATCATGATGGTCTTTCATATGTTTTTGATGGCCTTACATGATTTCAAATTCTCTAGGCTAAGCATGATGTTTTGGCTACATGCCATTTTGGATTCAATAAAACCATGGAATTAATGTCTCAAGATTATTGGCATTGGCCATACCTTTGGAAATATGTGAAGGAATTTGTCAAATTTTGTGATGTTTGTGCTCAAACAAATAATCTTCGTCATTGCCCTCATGGTCTCCTTCAACCATTGTTGATTCATGCATCCTTGTGATATTCAATTTCCATGGACTTCATCCCAAATTTTTCACTTTCTTATTCTTATGATTCCATTTTGGGGGTGGTGGATTATTTGACAAAAAATGATTCATTTCATTCCCTATACCAAAAGAATAATTAACGAAAGAAGAACCGTGTCATTCCTTGATCATGTTTTTCAATATCATGGTCTTTTTAATGATATCATTTTTTGTCATGGACTTCAATTTGCATTTAAATTCTCAAAGCAACTCTTTGAGCTTTTAAATATGAAAGTGAAGTTGTCATCAATATTCCACCCCTAGACAGATGGGCAAACATAATGGGTCAATCAAGTCTTGGAACAATATCTATAATGCATAACCAATTATCTTGATGATAATTGGTTAGAACTTTTGGCCACGGCAAAGTTTGCCTATAACAACATAATGCATTCACCAACCTAACAAACATCTTTTTTTGCAAATCATGGTTTGCACCCCAAGTTTGAAAATCAAGCTGTGAATAGAATCTTGAATTTAACAATTGAAAATTAGGTCATGTGGTTAGCGGATGTTCAAGCTCAACTTGTATCTAACCTTGAAAAAGTGCAAAAGAGATACAAGTAGAATGATGATGAACATGACAAAGAACAACCCAGCTTCAAGGTTGGAACCTTACCACACATCTACCATTCAAAGAAAAACTTATGATCCCCCTCCACCTATTGAAATCGATGGTGAACAACAATATGAAGTGGATTACATTTTGGATTTAAAGATTTTTAAATCTAGGATTTTGTTTATTGGCATGGTATGATGTGGACGAATGCACTTGGGAACCAATAAAAAACTTATTAAACACCATCGAGAAGGTTCACAAGTTTCATCAATGATATCCAAACAAGCCCAAGTTTGTTCCTTGTAAAACTTATCATTAAAAAGGGAGGTGATGTCATAGATGCCAACGCCATGGAGTTCATTCATATTTATGTTCATCCATGACTTGTAATGAACTTGTATTTAACTTCTAATTTAGTTTCTGTTCATTTTCAATTATTTTATAGTTAAGATTTGATTTTTTCCAATTCACTTCTAATTAACTTTTAATTCATTATTAATTAAGTTTTAATTCACTTTTAGTTAACTTTTAGTTCATTTTTAATTAATGTTTAGTTACCTTTCAATTCATTTTTAGTTTTATCTTAATTCATTCATAGTTCACACATGAGTGAACATGGGTACACATGGGTCACACATGGGTGTTCATAAATGCACATAAGTGAACATGGGCCATATGTAGGTTGGAAGTTTATTTAAAAACTTCCTTGAATTTAGTGCCCAATGGGTATACATAGAGGTAAAATTCCTTATTACCTTTAATCTATTCAATATTAGTTTTGGGTACATTCTCTTGTCACAACCTTTTTTATTTTTTCTTGTTCTTACAATAAAGTTTTGTTGAAATCTTGTCTTGCACATGTCATGTTCATGTTTCATGATTTGGAATTTGAAATTAGGCCGGCCCTTGTTCATGTCCTTGGGAAATCTTGTTGTCTTGGTTATCTTTATGTCCATGACCCAATAGATGTACGATTAATTATTGCAAATTCGAACACCCCACAAATGAATTTTTAGAATGCACTCAATTGATCAATTTAGATGCACATTTAATTCTTGCAAGCTCAAAGACGCCACAAATGAAACTTTTAAAGTGCATTCAATTAATCAATAGATGTACATCTAATTTTTGCATGCTCAAACACACCCATAAATGAAGTTCTTGGAGTGCATTAAATTGGCCAATAAACATACATTTAATTTTTGCAAGTTCAAACACCCTTAGAAATGAAATTCTTGCAGTGCATTCAATTGGCCAATAGACGTACATCTAATTCTTGTTACAAGCTCGAAACCACCCTCACAAATACACTTCCTAAATTACATTTAATTAGCCAATAGATGTAGGTAGTTCTTACAAGCTCAAACACTTGAACAAAATGAATGCAAGTTACATATATAATGTTTAAAAAAATTATCACAAATTTGATAATTTTCAACATTTGTCCATGTTTGATGCATGATGGTGGATATTTGGAAGATTTTTTTTTATGAAAGGTTCATTCACAATTTGAGTTCCAAAAAAAGGAATAAAAATTCCAACACTTTCTTAAAGTTACTTTTTTGAAATGACATTTACATGGAACAAATTTGAATGAGAAAAATTGAATATTCCAAGATAAGATAATTCATGTGGTGCTTGTGATTTTTCACATGATTGTGCATTGATATTTTGGTTTACATGTAGAAATGTAAAAAATGTCAAAATGAACTTCTACGAACAACTAAACATGTTGTTTTGCATGATTATTTCATACACATATGACATGTGCTTAAAGCTAGAAATTTGAATTTCATGAATACAAATAACTATGAAAATTGATATAAAAAAATCTTCTCCCTTGCATTTGGTTCAAAATTTCAAGCCTTTGAAATTTTTATATGATTTTTTTCCCATCAAGTTCAACCAATGAACATGTACCTCAAAAGAAACATGTTTTTCCTATACAAAAAGTTTGAAATCAATTGATATGATTTTATACTTTCATTTTTATTACTAAAAAATGAAGTTAAACAATTTTAATGTGTTTTGTTTAACGATTTCAAAAAGACATTTACATAATATCCAAAATATTTTTAATTATTTTTATTAACATAATAAGACATCATTTTATTTGTTACTATACAAAATCCATGACAATTGTTATCATTTAAATAAAACAAATCTCCAAAGTTGGACTTGAAAGTCCTTTAAAAATTAGACATTGCTTTTTGGAACCTTAATTGTGAATGAACCTTGAAAAGTCGCAATAAATGATGGTTTATATCCCAACTTTTCATTATATATGTATGGAATTGGTGCACATATTAATGATTGAGTTGTTCAACGAGATATTATTTTGATTTGTAAGTCTTCTAAGCATGACTATAATTATAATAAAAAGATTACAAAGTACTAGTTTTAATGAGGATTCATCCATGAAATTTTACACATATAAAAGGGCAACCATAAGGAAAAATCTTTGCTATTAAAGCTTTCAAATTCTTTTGAAGTCAAGGAGTTCACATCATATGATTCAAAAATTTTGTTCATTATTACATTATGTTATGATAATGTTGATGATTATGAACGTTTTAGGTTATAAAATGTTCTTCCAATAAAAAATACTTGGGTTAAATATATTTTTAATCATTTGACAACAATAAATTGAATTTACAAAATAAATTTAAAAATTAAAAATATGTTGTCAAATAAACGTTTTAAAAAAACTTTATATAATTATTGGTGTACATGTACAATATAGAGGCACAATTATGAATTAATTGAATATTCATGGTTTTTATAAAATATTTTAATTTTGAGACCCAAATCACTTCTATGTGATTTGTAAAATAATTCAAAATGAATGAAATGTTACATGTTATTCCTTTCAACATTATATGTAATTCTAATTTCACTTAAACCTTTATAACTATAATTTACATTCATTTGACAAATGAAACTTTTGGAATGTATTCAATTCACCGATAGACATAAGTAATTATTGCAAGTTCAAACATAGTCACAAATGAAACTTTGGAATGCATTCAACTAACTAATATACATACATAATTTTTGCAAGTTCAAACATTTTGACAAATGAAGTTTTCAAAGTGCATTCAATTGGCTAATAAATGTTAGTAATTTTTATAAAACTAGGACACCATGATTAATTAAACTCTTGTAGTGTAATCAATTGACTAGTAGATATAGGCAATTCTTGTAAACTAGAACACCTTGATAAATTAAACTCTTGTAATGTAATCAATTGATTAATAGATGTAGGTAATTCTTGTAAATTAGAACATTTTTTAATAAATTAAACTCTTGGAATGAAATCAATTGATCAAAGTAATTTTTGTAAATTAAAACACTTTGATAAATTAAGCTTTTGGAGTACAATCAATTGGCCAATAGAGGTAGGTAATTTTTGTAACTTCAAACACCCCCCCAAATGAAGGTTTTGGAGTGCATGCAATTAGCCAATATGTAGGTAGTTTTTGCAAGTTGGAACATCCCAAAAGAATAAACTTTTGAAATGCATTCAATTAGCCAATAGATGTAAATAATTATTGTAACTTCAAACACCTCCCAAATGAAGGTTTTTGAGTGTAATCAATTAGCCAATAAATGTAAGTAATTTTTGTAACTTTAAACACCTCAAATCAATGTTTTGAAGTGCATGTAATTGTCCAATAGATGTAGGTAACTCTTGTAAGCTTCAACACCCCAAAAGAATAAGGTTTTGGAATGCATTCAATTAGCCAATAGATGTAGGTAATTTTTGTAAACTTGAGCACCACAATAAATTAAGCTCTTGGAATGCATTCAATTGGCCAATAGATGTAGGTAATTTTTGCAAGCTCGAACAACCATTCAAATCAAGGTTTTGGAATGCATGCAATTGGCCAATAGATGTAGGTAATTCTTGTAACCTCTCACACCACCCCAAATGAAGGTTTTGGAGTGCATGCAATTGGCCAATAGATGTAGGTAATTTTTGCAAGCTCGAACAACCATTCAAATCAAGGTTTTGGAGTGCATGCAATTGGCCAATAGATGTAGGTAATTCTTGCAACCTCCAACACCACCCCAAATGAAGCTTTTGGAGTGCATGCAATAGGCCAATAGATGTAGGTAATTCTTGTAACCTTTCACATCACCCCAAATGAAGGTTTTGGAGTGCATGCAATTGGCCAATAGATGCAAGTAATTCTTGCAACCTCGGATAATCATTCAAATGAAGGTTTCGGAATGCATGCAATGTTAACAAATAGGAGATTTATTCAAGTGCAAACATAAATCTTTATTGAAAGGAAAGTACAACATAATGCTCACAACACAAAACACAACATCAAGAACTCTCCAAGGTTCTTGTCACAAGAAATACACAAACTTGTGTAATGAAGAAA
>Ga0209611_10009979_pt1 | contig 14135 bp, 8 predicted proteins | sample S1TSphgellanicum_3_FD_187693 | JGI IMG/M metagenome (GOLD analysis project Ga0209611, IMG submission 187693) | Host-associated microbial communities from peat moss isolated from Minnesota, USA - S1T2_Fc - Sphagnum magellanicum MG (SPAdes) (version 2) | ecosystem: Host-associated > Plants > Peat... | reverse complement strand
GAGGCAGTTGCCGGAGCCGGTCCGCCGGCATCGACCGGAGCGCGTCGGCGTTCAAGAGTTGCCGCAGATGCTCGCCCGTCTCATCCATCGCCTCCGCCAAATGCACTGCCCGGGACTCACCCTGCGCGCGACGCACCTCCTTGGCGAGGGAGAACCAGTGAGATGCCTCCGCCCTGATTTCCTCCAAGCACGGGTACAACCGCGCGCGACCCCCGTCGACGGCCGCATTGAACGATTCCCGAATGCGCGGCGCTTCACTGTCGGCGAAGCATGCGCGCCGAAAGACCAGGTGCAATAGCGCGTCGATCAGGGCCGCGCTCGTGCAATAGGGAGTGGCGGCAAGAAGCAGCGCCGCATCCTTGGCAAGCTCGAGCTCCAGCGCGCGCGATTGCCGCTCGAGCAGTATCCGCGCGAGGGCGACGGCGCCGTGTGCCCAGCTGCGCCGCGCCTCGCCGGCAGACCATTCGTAGCGCACTGCGAGTGCGCGGCACGGACCGCCGAGCGTCGGATAGACCCTGATGGCGCCCTGCTCCAGCGCCAGATCGACGGCGTCCGGCAATTGGTCGATCTCGAAGCGGCGCCAGGAAGGGAGCTGCCCGAAGGCCGACTGCGCCCGCCGGTCGAGTTCCGCGCGCGCCGCCGCGGCGCAGCGTCGGCGCAGTTCCGCCAGGATCTTGCCGTGCGCCAGCACCTTGCCGTCGGCGAGCACCGTGAACTGCGGCGTCAAGTGAGCGGGCACCGCGGCGAGATCGAATCGCAGCAGTGCATCGGGGATGCCGTGGTGCGCCTTCAGCCAGGCCTTGAGGCTGTGCGCGTCGGCGGCGGCGCCCGCCCGCACGGTGGCGAGAAATTTCGCGGCGGTGTCGGCGATCGGGATGAGGTTCCGGCGCGCATCTTTGGGCATCGAACGCAGCAATGCCTCGATCCGCGGTTCGATGAGGCCGGGCACCGCTGCGTCGAGGGCGGAGCGGGTCAGTCCGGGCAACGCCAGTAGCGGTAGCTGCAAACTGGCGCCGTCGTGCGATTCACCGGGTGCGAAGCGATACTCGATGTCGATGGTGAGCGCATCGAGCCGCGCGCTTGCGGGAAATTGCTCCAGTGCCGCGAGTTCCGGCGGGCGCGCAAAAATATGTGCCGCGTCCAGGGTCAGTGCCTCGCGCTCGGCCGCCGAAAGGTGCCGCGTGAAATACTCCAAAGTCGCGGCGCTCGAGACTTGCCGCGGCAATGCTCGGGCGTAGAACTCGACCAAGCCTTCGGCGTTTTGCACGAGGCCGCGCGTGCGCAGCCGCTCCTCGATGCGCTCGGCCTCACGAATGGCGGCATCGTTGGCCATCAGCCAATCCGGTCGGCTCTTCAGGCGCTGAAACACCAAGGCCTCGCGTGCGAAGATATTCCGCGATTCCTCGGGCGCGATCGGTCCATAGTTGACCCAGCGGTTGGCGCGGACTACCAAGCCGAGCACGCTGATCCGTTCGCGCGCCACGACTTCCTCGCGTTCGTCATCCCAATCGGGTTCGAGATACTCGCGCTTCGATAAATGGGATGCGGCGGTCTCGATCCACTGCGGTTCGATTTCGGCGACCTGGCGCGCGAACACCCTCGAGGTCTCGATGATGTTCGCCGCCATCACCCAGCGAGGCCGGCGCCGCGCCAGCGGCGAGCCGGGGAAAATATGAAAATTAATGCCGCGCGTGCCGAGGTACGCGCCCTCCTCGCCGCGCATGCCGACCATGGTGCAAAAGCCGGCGAGCAGCGAGCGGTGCACACCCGTGTAACTGGCCGGCTGGCGCTGCGCCACGATCCCCAACTCCTTGGCCCGATCCGTGACTTGCGCGTAGACGTCGTCCCATTCGGAGAGGCGCAGCAGCGATAAGCGCCGCTCCTTGCACCAACGGCGCAATTCACGCCGCGGACCTTCGCGCGCTTTGCGGTATGCCCGCCACAGCTTGAACAAGGCCGAAAACTCGGACTTGGAGTCTCCATAGGCGGACCTCGCCGCAGCCTCCGCCTCCGTACTCGGACCGGTGCTGTCGGGGCCGCCGAGCCGCACCTCCGGAACGGATAGCCCGGCAACGATCGCCAGCAACTCAGCCGAGGCGCGAAACCGTTGGCTCTCCAACAGCGCGCGGGCGAGCCGCGGATCGAGCGGCAGGCGCGCCATCGCGCGTCCGTGGCGTGTGATGCGCCGCTCGGGGTCGAGGGCCTGAAGTTCCTGCAGCACGCGATAGCCGTCCGCGAGTGCGCGTGAGTCGGGCGGATCGATGAAGGGAAATTTCTCGGCCTCACCGAGGCCGTCCGCCGCCAAGCGCAACAGCAATGCGGCGAGATTCGTGCGCAGCACCTCCGGTTCGGTAAACGGCGTGCGTGCTTCGAAGTCGGTCTCGGTGTAGAGCCGCACGCAAAGGCCGGGTCCCACGCGACCGCAGCGGCCCTTGCGCTGTTCCGCGTTGGCGCGGGAAATCGGCTCGATCGGCAGCCGCTGCAGCCGATTGCGTGGGCTGTAGCGGCTGATGCGCGCGAGGCCCGAATCGATGACGCTGCGCACGCCGGGCACCGTGATCGAGGTTTCGGCCACATTGGTGGCCAATACGATTCGCTGCCGGGAAGCGCGCTGGAAGACTTTTTTTTGCTCATCCCACGACAGGCGTGAGTAGAGCGGCAGAACCTCGACGTCCGCCGGCACTTCGCGTGCGAGGAATTCACTCACATCGCGGATTTCGCGCTCGCCGGGCAGAAACACCAGCACATCACCCCGTCCGATCGGCCCCGGTTCTGTGGCAATTTCGCGGTACGCCTCGAGCACGGTGGTGGGCAAGTCCGGATCCTCGGCGTCCGCGGGCGCATCCCGGTAGCGCACTTCGATCGGATGATTGCGGCCGCTCACCGTGATGACCGGTGCGTCGTCGAAGAACCGCGCGACGCGTTCCACATCCAGCGTCGCCGAGGTGACGATCAGCTTCAGATCGGCGCGCAGCGGCAAGATTCCCTTGATGACGCCCATGAGCAGATCGATGTTGAGCGTGCGTTCATGCGCTTCATCGATGATCACGGTGTCGTAGCGGCGCAGCAATGGATCGCGGCCGATCTCGGCCAGCAGCAAGCCGTCGGTCATGAGTACGAGACGCGTAGCCTCGGAAACCTGATCGGCAAAGCGCACGCGAAACCCCACGCTGTGGCCGAGCGGCTGTCCGACTTCCTCGGCGATCCGCGTGGCCAGCGAGCGTGCCGCCAGGCGCCGCGGCTGGGTGTGCGCGATCAGCGCGTCGAGGCCGCGCCCGAGTTCCAGACAGTACTGCGGCAATTGGGTGCTCTTGCCGGACCCGGTGTCGCCGGCGACGATGAGCACCTGCCGCCGGCCCAGGGTGTCCATGATGAGTTCGCGCTGCGCGGAAATCGGCAACGCGGCATCGTGCTTGAACATGAGCGGCGCCGCGCCGCGCGCCGCCGCCTTGGCACTAAGGCTCACTCGCCACGCTTGACCGCCTGCCACAGCCTCTCTTGCGCTTCGAGGCTCAAGCTCGCGAAGCCTTCGCCGCGCTGCGCCGCCAGGGCTTCCATGCCGCGAAAGCGGCGCTCGAATTTGGCGTTGGCGCCGCGCAATGCGGCTTCCGGGTCGACATTGAGTTTGCGCGCAAGATTGGCGGCCGCGAACAACAGGTCGCCGACTTCCTCGAAGATCTCGGGCGACGGCTCCGCGACCGCATGATCGGCGGCAGGGTTGCCGGCCGCCGTGCCGCGCGCGGCAACGCTGCGCGCCGCGGCTTCGCGCACTTCGGCGAGTTCTTCGGCCACCTTGTCCGCGGTTTGATCGACGTGTTCGAAATCAAAGCCCACGCGGGCGGCGCGCTTGCTGAGCTTGCCGGCGCGAATCAGCGCCGGCAACGCCGTCGGCACGCCGTCCATGTGGCTGGTCTGATGAGCGGCGGCCGCGGCGCGTTCGCGCGCTTTGATGTCCTCCCAGATCACGCTCTGTTCGGCGGCGTTCACCTGCCCTTGCGCGGCCGGCGTCGCCTCGCCGGGCTGGCCGAACACATGCGGGTGGCGCCGCCGCAGTTTGTCGCAAATCGCTCCCGCCACGGCCTCGAAATCGAACTGCCTCACTTCGCTGGCGATCTGGGCCTGAAAGACGACTTGAAACAGCAAATCCCCCAATTCGTCCTTGAGATGCTGCATATCGCCGCGCTCGACCGCATCGGCGACCTCATAGGCCTCCTCGATGGTGTGTGGCACGAGGCTCGCCGCGGTTTGCTCTCGATCCCATGGACAGCCGTCGGCGGCCCGGAGCCGCGCCATGATGTCGAGCAGTTCCTGGATGCGGCTGACCGGCGGGTCGGCGGTCATTGCGGTGTTCCGATAAGGGCGTGCTTGGCGCGATCCATGACGGGATGCGCGTGGAGCATGCGCCGGAGCGTCATCAACATGCCGGCCGTGGCGCCCCAGATATTGCGCTCGCCATACGGAATGTCGTGCATTTCCAGGGTCAGGTCGGCAATCTTGCGCTGGCGCGATCGATGATTGGCGGCGTCGAGGATGAAGTCGAGCGGCACCTCGAATACGTCGTGCACTTCATCCGCGGCGATTCGCAGCTGGTAATCCGCGCTGACGAAGCCGACCACCGGCGTGACGCGAAAGCCGGTGATGACGATATGGTCGGGCAGGTAGCCCGCGAATTCCACGAAGTTCGACAACAGCCCGATTTCTTCATAGGCCTCGCGCAGCGCCGCGTGCCAAGCGTCCTTGTCGTCGGGTTCGATGCGCCCGCCGGGAAAGCTTATTTGGCCGGCATGATCCTTCAAGGTGGCGGCCCGCTGGGTCAAGAGCACCGTCAATCCTGAGCTGCGCTCCACCAGCGGGACGAGCACGGCGGCCGGAACGCGCCGCGGCGTAAACGAGGCGCGAACCCGGGCAACCATCTCCGGCGTCGCGCCGGGCAGCCAAGCCATGTCCTCCTCCGGCGGCGAGGGCCGGGCAGCGAGCGATTCGCGGATGTGCGACTTGCTGAAGAGTGAATCCATCGTTACCCCGAGGAGCCGCTGCCCTTGACGCCGCCGCCGGTCAGTCCCTTCGGATCGAGCAGCCGGCGCAATTCATCGACGCCAAGGCTGGTCATCTCCGCCGCGACTTCGAGGATCGGCCGCCCTTGCGCATAGGCTTGCTTGGTGATGGCGGCGCCTTTTTCATAGCCAATGACCGGGTTCAAGGCTGTCACGAGAATCGGGTTGCGTTCCAAGGCCTGCTCCAGGCGGACACGATTCACCGTGAAACCGGCGAGTGCGTGATCCGCCAAATTACGGCTCGCGATCCCGAGCAGATCGAGGCTCTGGAGAAGATTGTAAGCGATGATCGGCAGCATGACATTGAGTTGAAAGTTTCCCGATTGACCCGCAATGGTGATAGTCACATCGTTGCCGATGACTTGCGCGGCAATCATCGTCACCGACTCCGGCACCACCGGATTGACCTTGCCCGGCATGATGCTGCTTCCCGGCTGCAGCGCCGGCAGCGCAATTTCCCCCAAACCCGCGAGCGGACCGCTGTTCATCCAGCGCAGATCGTTCGCGATCTTCATCAGGCTGACACTCAAGACCTTAAGCTGCCCCGACAGTTCCACCGCCGTGTCCTGGCTCGACAGGGCCGCGAAATAATTGTCGCTCGGCACAAACGCGAGCCCAGTGCGCGCCGCGAGGTGGCGGGCGAAACTCGCACCGAATCCCGGACGGGCGTTGATGCCGGTTCCGACCGCCGTTCCGCCCTGCGCCAATTGATACAGGCGCGGGGTGACCGAGGTCAAGCGGCGCGAGGCCTGCTCGATTTGTGCATGCCAGCCGCCGAGTTCCTGGGCCAGCGTGAGCGGCACCGCGTCCATCAGATGCGTCCGCCCGGTCTTGACCACATCGGCGAGCTCCGCGGCGCGTTGCGCCAACACCTCGCGCAGCCGGGCAAGAGCGGGGAGCAAATGCTCCTCGAGCATCAAGGCCGCAGCGACGTGAATCGCCGTCGGTATGACATCGTTGCTGCTTTGACTCATGTTGACGTGATCGTTGGCGTGCACCTGCAACGCGGCGCAGCGCACGGCAGCCGAATCGGAGCGCCCGGCAGCCGTGACGGAGCGTGCGGCGAGCGTCGCGATGACTTCGTTGACGTTCATGTTGCTGCTCGTGCCCGACCCGGTTTGAAACACATCGACCGGGAACTGCTCGTCATGGCTTCCCGCGGCCACTTCGCGCGCCGCCGCCTGAATTGCCGCCGCGAGTTCCGGCGCCAAATCGCCCGCCTCCGCGTTCGCGCCGGCCGCCGCTTCCTTGATGAGGCCCAAGGCGCGGATGAAGGCGCGCGGCATGCGCAGTCCCGAGGATGGAAAGTTCTGCACGGCGCGCTGGGTCTGGGCGCCCCACAAGGCATTCGCCGGCACATCGAGGGCGCCCATGCTGTCGCGCTCGACGCGGGTGGTTGACGTCATCGCGTCTTACTCCGCAGATTCCGAGGTGGTTTACGGTACTATTGACCGATATTAACACTCGAGCGACCGCGTCCTCCGATGTCCACCTCTGCCGCCGATGCTCTCTCGCCCCTCGACGGCCGATATGCCGGCAAACTCGCACCGGTCCGCCGCATCTTCAGCGAAGCGGGACTGATGCGCGAACGCGTGCGCGTCGAGTGTGCGTGGCTGCTCGCGCTCGCCGCGGGGCCCGCGGCCGCGGCCCTCGCCAACTTGCCGCGGCCGGCGCACGATCGGCTGTCACTGCTGTCGAAAGACCCCGGCGGCGCCAATGTCCAAGCGATCAAAGAGATCGAGGCGCGCACCAATCATGATGTGAAAGCGGTCGAAATGTGGTTGCGTGGCGAATTGCAAGCCTGCGGTGCGGCGCCTGCCGACCTCGAATGGTTGCATTTCGGCTGTACCTCCGAGGACATCAACAATCTGGCCTACGCGCTCATGCTGAAGAGCGCTCGATCGACCGTGCTGCTACCGCTGCTCGGCAAACTCGTCGGCGAACTCGACGCTCTGGCGGAGCGCCACGCCGACACCGCGATGCTGGCGCGCACTCACGGCCAGGCCGCAACACCGACCACGGTCGGCAAAGAACTGGCCAATGTCGCTGCGCGGCTCGCGGGGCAGCGCGCCGCGCTCGAACGCGTGCTCATCCTCGGCAAGATGAACGGTGCGGTGGGTAACTTCAATGCGCACGCGGTGGCATTGCCCGAGGTCGACTGGACCCAAGTCAGCGCGGCATTCGTCGAATCCTTGGGGCTGGTGCCCAATCCCTACACCACGCAGATCGAACCGCACGATTGGATCGCGGAGTATTGCCACGCGCTCATGCGCGCGAACACGGTGCTGCTCGACCTGGCTCGTGACCTATGGAGCTATGTATCGCTCGGCTATTTCAAGCAGCGCGTCGTCGCGGGCGAAGTGGGCTCCTCCACCATGCCGCACAAGGTGAACCCCATCGATTTCGAAAATGCCGAAGGCAATCTCGGCTTGGCCAACGCCCTGCTCGGCTATTTTGCCGAGAAGTTGCCGGTATCGCGGCTGCAACGCGATCTGTCCGATTCAACCGTGCTGCGGAACCTGGGCGTCGCGATCGGCCATTCGGTACTCGCCTATGGGTCGCTCGTGGCCGGCCTCGGGAAACTCGAACTCGATCCGGTGCGGGTGGCGGAGGATTTGGCACGCGCGTGGGAGGTGCTCGGCGAGGCGGTGCAAACGGTGATGCGCGCGCATGGCATTGCGCAGGCCTACGATCGGCTGAAGGCATTCACCCGCGGCCGGCCAATCGACGCGCAGAGCATGCGGGAATTCATCCGCTCGCTCGAATTGCCCGCCGCGGAAAAAGAGCGCTTGCTGCGCTTGACGCCCGCTACCTACGTGGGTCTCGCGCCGCTGCTGGCCAGAGGCCGGCGCGAATCGTAGGCTGCCGACCTGTCCGACGTAGGTCGCGCGATACTGTCCCCAAGCGAGGAGGACATCCCCAAGCCGGGCAGGCTGTTAAGACCTTGAGACCTAACCGTAACTAGCGAAGTTAAATGGCTGGGACTTATGACAACGACGCGTCCAAAACGTGACGCAGTTACCACAGAACTCGCGAAGTCAAACGGTACTATCGGGCTGAAACTACGCGAGGCCGGGCGAATTGCCCATACACCTCCTCGCGAGGCGGTCGGATATGGCGGGAAACTCGGACGAGCCGGCGAAAACGGTCATGGGCAAGAGTCCTTTGGCTCCCGGTGAGGTGTATACGGGGTCGAGTACGCGAACGATTCTCTCCACGATGCCCGAGGTTCGCGAAGCCAGCCTCAAAGTTGCCAAATCCGCGCAGCGTCTGCTGTCGATTTTCACGCAGGACTTGGAGCCCTTGATCTACGGCGAGGAGCCGTTTCTCGAGGCCATCAAGCGATTGGTATTGGCGCGATCCTACGCCAAGGTCCGCGTGCTGCTCGCCGATCCGTCACGCGCCATGGTCGACAACAATCGATTTCTCGCCCTGGCGCGGCGCCTGACCAGTTGCATCGACATCCGTGCGATGAGCTTGGAATACCCGGCGAGCGCCGGCGCATTCATCATCGCCGACGACAAGGCCTTGGTCTATCGATTGCAGGTCGATCGCTGGGACGGCATCTCCGACATGAACGATCCCGCTGTGGTGCGCCGCTATTTGAATTTCTTCGATGAAGTCTGGCAAACGAGCATGCAAGAATCGCAAATGCGGCAGATGCTGATGTAGTCTTCGGCCGGGGGCTCGCCTCGGTATAATCGGTGGATGCCATCCGCGTCGCCCCACCCTGATTCGTCGACTCTGCGTGGTGCTTCGCCAGCGTCACCGTTGCCTCTCCCCGACCCTTCCGTAGACCCCCAATCGGCCGGCACCGTCATCGTCGGGATGTCGGGTGGCGTCGACTCCGCGGTCGCCGCCCTTTTGTTGCAGCGCGCGGGCTACTCCGTACAAGGCTTGTTCATGGCCAACTGGGACGGTGACGACGACGCCTACTGCACGACGGCGGCCGACTTCCAAGATGCGGCGCGCGTATGTGAGCGACTCGGAATTGCACTGCATCGCGTCAGTTTTGCCGCCGAGTATCGCGACCGCGTCTTCGCACATTTCCTGCGCGAGTATGCCGCCGGACGAACGCCGAACCCCGATGTCCTATGCAACCGAGAGATCAAGTTCGGTGTGTGCCTGGAGTACATGCACCGTCTAGGTGCCACGTGGATTGCGACCGGGCACTATGCTCGTGTGCAGCGGACCGCGACCGGTCCCCTTTTGCTGAAGGCGGCCGATGTCGCCAAGGATCAGAGCTACTTCCTGCATGCGGTGAGCGCCGCGGCGCTCGAGCAGACGCTCTTTCCGATCGGCGGCCTGCGCAAGTCCGAGGTCCGCAAACTGGCACATGCCGCCGGACTACCGGTGTACGACAAGCCCGACAGCACCGGGATCTGTTTCATCGGTGAACGTCCCTTCCAAGAGTTTCTGAGCCGCTACCTGAAGACCGCACCCGGACCCGTGGAGACACCGGACGGCCGGATCATCGGCGAGCATCGGGGACTCGCGCTGTATACCCTCGGTCAACGTTCCGGATTGGGCATCGGCGGGCGTGCGGGCGCCGCCGCAGCGCCTTGGTATGTGGCCGACAAGAAGACCGCGCGCAACGCACTGATCGTCGTGCAGGATCAGGACCATCCGCTGCTCCGGTCCGATGCCTTCGATGTGGAGCAAATGTACTGGTTGAATCCGCGCGAGGTACCCGATCAGCCGCTCAAATGCACGGTGAAGACGCGTTACCGTCAAGCGGATCTCGTGTGTCGCGTGTACCGGGCGGCCGACCACGCCGATCGCGCCGATCAGGCCGAACATGCTGGTCAGGCCGAACATGCTGGTCAGGCCGAACACGCCGGTCACGACGCGGGTCAAGCTGATCGCGCCGATCAAGCCGAGCATGAATGGCGGGTTACCTTGGACGAGCCCGCGCGGGCCGTCACACCGGGCCAGTACGCCGTATTCTACGACGGCGACCGCTGTCTCGGTGGTGGCGTCATCGCGCGCAGATTCAATTCGCTCGTGCCGTCCGCCGCGCCGAAATTTGCATAGCAGCCTGTCTAACCTAACGTAACTTCAACTTAGCTCCATCTGCTGCGACAGATCTATCTGCGGCGACGATATTACTCGAGGCGCGGCCACGATCGCGGTGCGCAGCGAAATCCGCCTCAGGACATTAGCCTTTTGGCCTATAATTAGGGTTTTCGATGGAGGGGCGCATGACGGACAGCTTCAAGGCACGAACCACGCTCAAGGTCGGCGCACGGGAATACCAAATCTTGGCGCTCGGCGCGCTCAAATCGCGCAATGTCGATCGTCTGCCTTTTTCGCTGAAGATTCTGCTCGAGAACCTGTTGCGCTTCGAAGACGGCGTCAATGTGACCCAGAGCGACATCGATGCGCTGTTGAATTGGGACCCGAAGGCGCTGCCGAACCATGAAATCGCGTTCACGCCGGCGCGGGTCATCATGCAGGATTTTACCGGGGTGCCGTGCATCGTCGATCTCGCCGCCATGCGCGAGGCCATCGCGCGTCTCGGCGGCGATCCGCAGCGCGTCAATCCGCTCGCGCCGGCGGAACTCGTCATCGACCACTCCGTGCAGGTCGATGAATATGGCGCGGCCGACTCGCTCAAACACAACAATGAAATCGAGTTCAATCGCAACGGTGAACGCTATATGTTTTTGCGCTGGGGCCAAACGGCCTTCAGCAATTTCAAAGTGGTTCCGCCGAACACCGGCATCGTGCATCAGGTCAACATCGAACGCCTGGCGCGGGTGATTTTCTCGGCTGACGCGAGCACCAACGCGAACTCCGGCGGCGGCGCGAAGCCGACACTCGCTTATCCCGACACCTTGGTCGGCACCGATTCGCACACGACCATGGTCAACGGTCTGGGCGTACTCGGGTGGGGCGTCGGCGGCATCGAGGCGGAGGCCGCGATGTTGGGTCAGCCGGTCACCATGCTCATTCCCCAAGTCATCGGCTTCAAGCTCACGGGCAGCCTTCCGGCCGGAACCACCGCGACCGATCTGGTGCTGACCGTAACGGAGATTCTGCGCAAGAAAGGCGTGGTCGACAAATTCGTGGAGTTCTTCGGCGATGGGCTCAAGGGTCTGCCGCTCGCGGATCGAGCAACGATCGCCAACATGTCGCCGGAGTTCGGTTCCACCTGTGCGATATTCCCCATCGACGAGGAGACGATTCGCTACCTCGAACTCACCGGCCGACCGGCGGATCAGATCGCGCTGGTCGAGACCTATGCCAAGGCGCAGGGCCTGTGGCGCATCGACGGCGCGAAAGCGGCGGATTACACCGACGTCGTAGAACTCGACCTCGGTGCCGTCGAGCCCGCGCTCGCGGGACCGAAGCGTCCTCAAGACAGGGTGCCGCTGCGTTCGGCGAAGAGCGTGTTCCGATCGAGCCTCACGAAAATGGCCGCGGAGCGCTCCCAGAAAAATCCCACCGCGACCGGCAAGGCGGTGGCCACGCTCGCCGGCGGCCGCGCCGAGATTGAGGACGGAGCCGTGCTCATTGCGGCGATCACGAGTTGCACCAACACGTCCAACCCCGCTGTGCTCGTTGCCGCGGGGCTATTGGCGCGCAAGGCGCGCGCAGCGGGCCTGCAGTCAAAACCCTGGGTCAAAACCTCGCTTGCGCCGGGTTCGCGGGTGGTCACCGACTATCTCACCAAGGCCGGCTTGCTCGCGGACCTCGAGGCGCTCGGCTTCTACACAGTGGGCTACGGATGCACCACTTGCATCGGTAATTCCGGACCTTTGAAGCCCGAAATCTCCGAGGCGGTCAAAGCGGGCGATGTCGTGGCGTGCTCCGTGCTCTCGGGCAACCGCAATTTCGAGGGTCGCGTGCATCCGGAGATCAAGATGAACTTCCTCGCCTCCCCGCCGCTCGTCGTCGCGTACGCCCTCGCCGGCAATTTGAACATCGACATCACGACCGAGCCTTTGGGTAACGACAAGAACGGCAAGCCGGTCTACCTCAAAGACATCTGGCCGAGCGCGGCCGAAGTCGCGCAGACCGTGGGCGCCTCCGTCGACTCGGCCATGTTCATCAAGGGCTACGCCGATGTATTCAAGGGCGATGCGAACTGGCAAGGCATCGAGACGCCGCAAGGCAAGATCTATGCGTGGGATACCAAGTCCACCTACGTGAAGAACCCGCCGTATTTCGACGGCATGACCATGACGCCCGCCGCGGTCGGTGACATCAAGGGCGCGCGGGTGCTGGCGCTGCTCGGCGATTCGGTCACCACCGACCACATCTCGCCCGCAGGCAACATCTCCAAATCGAGTCCGGCGGCAAAATATCTCATGGACCAGGGTGTCAAGGCGGCGGACTTCAACTCCTACGGAGCGCGGCGCGGCAACCACGAAGTCATGATGCGCGGCACGTTCGCCAACATTCGCCTGCGCAATCTGCTGCTTCCGGGCACGGAGGGCGGCATCACGCTGCACATCCCGAGCGGCGAGACCTTATCGATTTTCGATGCCGCCATGAAATACAAGGCCGACGCAACGCCGCTCGTGATCCTGGCCGGCAAGGAGTACGGCACCGGCAGTTCGCGCGACTGGGCGGCCAAGGGCACGATGCTGCTCGGCGTCAAAGCGGTGATTGCCGAGAGCTTCGAACGTATTCACCGTTCGAACTTGATCGGCATGGGCGTGCTGCCGCTGCAATACCTCGGCGGACAAAACGCGCAATCCCTCGGGCTCACCGGCAAGGAAACCTTCGAGATCGTCGGATTGAACCGCGGCGCAGCGAAGACCGTCAGGGTCATCGCCAAGTCCGATGACGGTAGCCTCACCGAATTCGAGGCGCGCCTGCGCATCGATACGCCGAAGGAACTCGATTACTACCAGCACGGCGGGATACTGCAATACGTATTGCGGCAACTCGTCACAACCCACAAGGCGGCCTGACATATGCCTCTCACCATGTATACGGCCACCGTGCCGACCTGCGTTCGCGCCCTCTCGAGCCTCACCGCGATCCTGGAGAAAGCCGCGGCCTTCGCCGAGGCACGCAAAATCGATCCCGAAGTATTGCTGGCTACCCGGCTCATTCCGGACATGCTGCCGCTCAGCGCTCAGATCCACATCGCCAACGATATTTCCCAGGGCGGCGCGGCGCGCCTCGCGGGTGCCCCGGTGCCGGTCTTCGAACAAAAGGCGCGCAGCTTCGGCGAATGGATCGCCGCAACCCGCGGCACCATCGAGTACCTGCAGTCGTTGCAGCCGGCACAGTTCGAAGGCGCCGAGGACAAGACGGTCACCTGGCAGACGCGCTCGTCCATCAAGAACATGCAAGGAACGCCTTACTTGTTCCACCACGTGCTGCCGAACCTGTTTTTCCACGTCACCACCGCCTACGACATTCTCCGGCAGGCGGGACTCGACATAGGCAAGAAGGATTACTTGGGGAGTTGACGCCCCCGCGACGCTGGGCAGAGAACTCGCGTCTCGGTATTGCGAAATGATATCGCGATGAATAATCTTTCAATTTTTATTTTGCTGGTCGTCATACCGATCTCCATCGCAGTCGCCGCTGAGCCGCTTGAATCGGCTAAGCCGTTTGTTTCGGGCGCGAGACTTGATCATGTCGGCGTGGCGGTCCGGGACCTTGATCGCACTCGCGCCGACTACCAAACCCTCGGTTTCCAGGTTCAGCCAGGCGGACATTTTCCGGGGGGCGCGTCGAACGCCATCATCGGCCTCGAGGATCATTTCTATCTGGAACTCATCACAGCCCCGGATGACGCGAAGGGTGACGATGCCACCATCATCCAGTTCGCCAAAGCGCACGAAGGGGGTATGTATTTCGGCCTAAGCGTTTCGTCGGCAAAAGATACAGCCGAGGGACTGAAGGCGCACAATTTTAACGTCCAAGGACCCACGGCAGGCAGCGTCATGAGCGAGGGCGACACTACGCCGCCGGCACCACAATGGTACAGCGTCGATCCGGCGGACAAGCCTGCAGCGGGCAAGCGCGCCATCGCGCTGCCGATGTTCTTCATCGAGTATGTGCCTGCGCCGAATGATCACCAAAAGCCCTCAGATAAATCCCGTCATTCCAATCACG
>Ga0209611_10009977_pt1 | contig 14138 bp, 9 predicted proteins | sample S1TSphgellanicum_3_FD_187693 | JGI IMG/M metagenome (GOLD analysis project Ga0209611, IMG submission 187693) | Host-associated microbial communities from peat moss isolated from Minnesota, USA - S1T2_Fc - Sphagnum magellanicum MG (SPAdes) (version 2) | ecosystem: Host-associated > Plants > Peat... | reverse complement strand
TCACATTATAGTGAGCCAAAGGTGTCCCTTGAGTTGAGTGCTTAATTTGCATATTTTTAAAAATATTCTTGATTTTCATGATTTGTAAGTTGAAATGAATCATTCATCTTTTTACAACTCAATAAAACAAAATATTATATTAAATTTAATATCAAAAATTTGTCAAAAATATGTCATTTTCAGAAAATTTCAAGTTATTTAAAAAAGTCCTTTAAGTAGTAAAAAAAATTAGCAAAAAGTTTATTAGAAGTCTTTTTAAAAAGTGCTTTTGAGTCTAATCACAATTGAATGAATCAATGGAATTACTAATTTAAGGGATGGTGGCTCTTTATGTAATGCTTTTAATTTTCTCATAGAAAGGAATTTTTCGATGATTTTTTTGGCAACTAGTTATTAAACATGCCTAGAATTATATTGATACATTACATGTTCACTTTTGATCATTGTTAAATAAATGCAATTTAAAAAAAAGAAGTATCTATATGTTTTGAAAAATGATTATAATTTCAAATCATATCAAAACATGTTGATTGTTCTAAGGTTTAGTTTCTTATATTATAAGCTACAATTTGTTTTTATATGTCATTTTCATTACACCCCATTTACAAGGTTTTTGAAAATTTAAAAAATATTTAGAATTTATCAAAATTTTAATTTTCACATCATTTAATTATGAATGTATTTTGAATGTGGGTAGTAGGTTGTTATCATCTTAATTTTTAATCAAAGAAGTCCTTAACTAGTCCTTTTCTAAAATTGTCTATATCTAATCCAACTATTGTTCAAGTTTCAAAGTCTTTTATATAAACCAAAACTTGAAATTAAATTAAACAAAATTTTAATTTCAATTCCTTAACAATTGAAGTTTTAGTTACATAAATGGTTGAATTATCTTTGTTCATTTGTAGATTTAAACTATTATAAGTACTCATTGAGGATTCATTTTGATGGAAACATGTTAATCCATCTTGTTCTTATGTTCTTAAAAGTTTTATCCCTTTCATTTAGACGAGCTTTGGAAGCTAACAATGTTTTAGGTGATGTAAGTTAGGTGAAGTTACCATATAATTGTATGTCAATTATGACATAACTTCAATGTTTTGAATAATGGATAAAGTTGAAAGGGTTTGGATAGCAAAATATGATGTGCCATGTAATGCACACCAATGAAATAAAGAGCATGCTTCCCCTTTAATTGAATAATGACCCTTATTTTTGTGCTTTCAAATATGGTGATACCATGTACACCAAAGCACATAAGCTTGGAGACAATGTCATCCTCAAATATGCCCCTATATCAAAATTTCAAGGAACTACACCAAAATGTTAATAAAAATTATCAAAACCAAAACCTTTTATCACCTTTTCCAAGTTTAACAATATGAGTACTTGCCTTCAATTTTACACCACATACTTGTGTACATTTATCCAAGACTGATTAACAATAGAAGTTATTTCATCACAAGATATAAACAGTAAATTTGGTTGATCACACAACAATTTTGGTGGTTTTTAGCACATTTGAATGTAATCCTTCTACCATGTTACCCAACCAATAGGATCAATATAATGTTTTCAAGGATTATTCAAAACCTTCAAGAAATTAGAAGAACCTTGCAGCCACATGTCACACACATAATTTTTCCTTATTGTGCCAAACATCATTTCATTTTTCATGTTCTAATTACTTGGGCATTAGTAGAAACCACCAAATGGTACACAATGTCTTGTTATGGTGGTTTTCTATTTACCATTATGTTTCTATATATCATCCAACTTAGGCATTAAAAGTTTGTTTCTACTTTTTATAGATGAGCAAACCTTGTACGTTATCATGCACATTTTGTCATTTTCTCAGCTAGTAGCAAGCTTTACATAGGGCAGTTTGGTTGTTCAAGAGTCTTGGAAGACCTTGTGAATTTTCCCATTCTACTTTTTGTTTTTTTTCTACTTAAGGCTTGCAAGGTGTTGCATTTAAAATCCTTTCACCAAAGTTTGGTGTGTTGTTAAAGGAACACATAATGTTTGTTTGAAGACTAGTATATCAAAAAACTTAAACCATGGGGTAATAAATTTCTTTTGGTCAACCACCATATTGTGTGTAGAAGGGGAATCATCAAGAGGATTATCAATCAAATTCAAGATTGATTTTGAAGTTGTAGTCCTAATTTCATTAAACAAAAGATAATATTTGAAATATTTGAAAGGAGGTTGCATGGAGAGACTACAATAAAATGTGATGTTTTTTCACATAATAGGCCATAGGTCATAACATGTGTGTGAGGTTAATTTTGTGGTTTCATCCATTACAATATACAATATATGGGGTGTATTACATTAAAATTGCAATTTGACATTAGTTAGATGTTTGTGTAAGTGCAACAACTTAATGTCAAATTGCAATTTTGATGTAATATATGGCAATTGTACATTGTAATAGATGAAACAACAAAGTTCACTTCATATGTGTCAAAAGCCATGGCTTATTATGTGAGCAAAATCACATTACATTATAATGAGATATGACATACGGAGTGGAGAGACTAATTTTGAATTTGGTAGTAAACCCTAATTGCACATATACATAAAAAAACCCCAAATTAAATGAACAAAATACACATGAAGCAAAATGCTCAACAAAAGAACCAAATCACACAAAAGGATGCAAAACCAAAATGTTGACAATTCATCTTCATTGTTGTTAACAAAGGTGACTCAACCTTGTACTCAAAATCACATAGCAAAGAAAACATTTACCTATCAATTCTGCATGGACCTATTTGCATACCCTAACAAAATTTCACCACATAATGAAATTTCACCCCATATCAAAATTGCATTCAGAAAACAAAATCAAGGTCTCCAAGTTTGGAATTTGAACATTCATGAGTTAAATAAAGCCATTTTGATGCTTTACTCAATGCACTCATTCAAGAAAATGAAGGTACCATTATAGGTGGTGGTTCACCTTGGTCCTAGAAGGTACACTTAGAAAGTAACTTCATTTCCTAGAGGGAGGTTTCTTAAGGTTTGTTTCCATTAGGTTGATATGATCACAATTACAAATGATGTTGTGATCATTAACACATCCTAATGAAAAGGCTTTGTTTCTTGTTGCATGAACATGCACTTTTCATTGGAGAGCTACAATTAAGCAAAACATTTCTAAGTAATGAATATTGTGAACATTTCATTTGTAGGGAACTATTTAAAGAATTAAAAAACACAATCTTCCAGTTTTAATAATGACATATGGTGATTCATAGTTTGATTTAAAGCTTTTAGAAATCTGCATTTGGTCAATGCATGATCGATAGGGATGTGAGGTGATTATGAACATGTCTATTTCAAACAAATGAAATGAAAAGTTGATGTTGTAATGGATTCTATAATCACAATGGCCTAATAGAAATAGGTCTTTAGAAGGTAGAATTAATTTGAGAAATGATAAATTTGAACCTAGAGACCTTAATTTAGTTTTTGACACGATATTTCTTATATTTAAAACTTAAAGAAAACCCACAATATTTTGCAATTTTCACCAGAGTGTTAAGCATTATTTTTTGTGGTGAATTTTCACCACTTGGTGACAAAAAAAGACAAGTGTGAATTCAACAAAAAAGATTTTTTGAGAAAAAATCATCCAATGTGGTCATATTTTTTTTTGAAAACACTATATTTAGATAATAATTTCCAACATGTCGCCAAAATATAACATGATTCCTAAATGTTTTTATTTTTTGGCCATATTTTGAAGAAAAAAAATTGAAATTGCCATATTCAGACAATATGTTTCAACATGCATTTAAAGGAATTCCCATATTAACAATTGGTTTTACAACTAATTTTTAGTTGCAAATGCCACATGTAATTACTACAATGTCTAGTCACCTTAGACAAGTTGCATAAGAATTTTAATCACAAAAGACATTATGTGGTGCACCCAATTGAAATTGCAATTGCATTGAGGTGTGATTAAATCCAATCTTTCATCCAACTAACATTTAGCCTTGATCATTTGCAACTAGTTTGATGATTAGTTTCATGACTAAGAAGTGTAGTTGCATATGATGATGTAGCATGGTCATTTGTGATTGGGTTTACAACTATAAAATGTACTCACATGATGTGTTTCATAGTTGATTAGGATGTATCCACATGGCAATAATCCATGCAACAATCCTAGGTTAGTTTAAACTATGCTAGAATAGGCAACCTAACATAAGTTAACCAGGTAGGTAGGCTTAGGATAGGTAAATGGGTCTAGGTTATAAGTTTGGGTAAATAAGTAAGATCCTAGATTTTATTTTCATGGTCATAAGCCTTTTGAGTGGCTTATTTCAAATGGCACATGCACTTTGAATCTCTATAATGTATACCATGAGTAGTCCTTTCTTTCACTTAAACATATATTTTGCAAAATTCAATTTATAGACAAAGGATATGGGATAAATTCTAATGAAAAGGAAACATTACAACCCTATGTAACATTATCAGATTCTTTGTTTTGTGCACAAAAATATTATCACATATTCACACAATAAAATATTTACTATTTAGCCTACTTATTTACTACCTATTACTTACTATCTAGCCTATATAATAAATTAATTACTTAGCTTACGTAATTAATTAATTACTTTTTCACCCCAAACTATTATTAACTATTTTAGGCTATTTTATCTTAAATTATTCTCAACTATTTCATGTTATTTCATTTTAGGCTATTTAAGGCTATTTTACCCTAGGTCATATTCAACTATTTTATGTTATTCCATTTTAGGCTATTTTATGATATTCTACCCTAGTTTATGTTTGGCGTTCTATGTTACTCCACCTTAGGTTATCTAAGTTATTTCACTTTAAAGTATTTTAAAGTATTATATTTTAATCCATTTTCAACTATTTTAGGTTATTCCACTGTAGTTTAATTTATGTTATTTTAGACTATTTTAGGTTATTCTACTTTAGGCTGTTCCACCTTAGGTTATTTTAGGCTATTTTATTCTAAATTATTTTGTTTATTTTGTTTTTCCACCCTAAGTTTTTTTCAACTATTATATGTTATGTTAGTTTAAGATATTTTTGATTATTTTCAACTATTCCACCATAGGCTATTATAGGTTATTGTATCCTAAGTTATTTTCAATTATTTAAAGTTATTTTAGGTTATTCTAGGCTATTCCACCCTATAATATTTAAGATTATTTACAATTATTTTAGGTTATTTCATTTAAAACTGTTTTAGGCTATTTTGTCCTAGGCTAGTTTTGGTTATTCTATTTTAGTCCACTTTAAGATATTTTGAACTATTCCACCTTAGGCTATTGTAGGCTATTTTATATTATTCCAACCTAGGTTATTTTTGGCTATTTTTGACTATTTGAGGTTATTTTTGACTATTCTACCCTAGGATATTTTTGATTATTTTAGGTTATTTTATTTTGGTTATTACAAAAAAACGAACCGAAAAAAAAAAAGCATAAATTGTAACGTGTAAGAACCTTACTTATAAATAATTATTACATTGAAATGATGCTCCACTCTAAAAAATTAGAAAAAAAATTGAAACCACTAAATCTAGTAATCCCATTTAGACCACCAAATCCAATCATTTCATTAGTTATAACATATTTTTTTCGCATTTAGACACATGTACATTTGCAACTATGATTTGTAATCATAATTGAAGTTGAATAAAATGTCACATGGTGATTAATCACTTATGAACCACATCATTAATCACAAAACAACTATATTTTCATCTATCATTGAATGCCACTAGTTGTTGGATGATATGGCTACATTTTTCATCTTCATTTTTGTCCAAACTAATAGTTATTGCAAGTCATAGTCACATATGTAACTTAGAACCATTTTGTAATCAAGTTACATAAGTTGTTTCCTCTTGGCACCACATAAAAACTTAAAATCACACATATGTAACTTAAAACCATATTGTAATCACAACACAAGTTGTTTTCATGTAGTGCCAAGAGGATATCACATTGACAATTTGACAAGCACAAAAAATGGTTGACTTGGACACAAGTTGCAAACACATGGGTTAGTTATGGACATGATTCCTTGTAGCAATGTTGCCAAAATATGACAAGGCTCCAATTTTTTTTTACTTTCCACTTTAACTTGTAAGGAAATTTGGTTAATTCCTCTTGTGGGACCACCACTTCATTAAGTTGAAACAAAATGCACAAGTAATGTGCAAGAACCTTTTCTATAGATAGCTGTAAGGTACACATTCAATTTAGTTCACTAAAGTTCATCAAGAAAACAAATTTAGAGTTTAGACCACCAAATTCAACAATCCATTTGACATGAAAATAAATCTTCAAGGTTGTACATGACTTTATTTTCTTGAACATTGAAAATTATGGTCCTTTCTACCATTTCCATTGGTTCACTAAACTTATGAAACTTTATTACACAAGTAATTGTTAATTCATTCAAGATAATTAAAAATAATAATTCAAACCACTAAATGTAGCAATTTCATTTGGCCATAATAGTGTATTCTGCACACCTACGCACAAGCCTATGCAACACCCTATTTATATAAATTAATTAAAATTATAACCCATTTTGTAAAAGTCATTAGAGTTGAAAAATTAAACACCCCATCAAACTTTGTGGGGGTGTTAAAAAAAGGTCTACATAATTTCAATGTTGTAGGGTGTGATTAAAAATATGTCAAAGTTAAATTGAAAATCAAATGTAGCTATATTAAGAAGTAGGTTAGTGATAATAACTAGATCTTACTTCTTTGTAATGGTGGGTTCAAATCCTAATGAGAGTTTGTGAAATATATTAAATTTTTTTGTTGTGCACAAAACATGAATTACAAAGTTTAGACATGAACCATGCAATGCAAAAAATGACAAGTCTACGAAGTTTGATCAATGGGGGGTGTTTTTAATGTCATGTGCAACAGCTTATGAAAGATAAAAGATGAATTGAGTTGGTATCAAGAATCATAAGGTTTTTTTTCTTTTGGTTGTTGTATTGGTAATATTCAAGATTGAAGATTTGACATACTATATGATCTAAGTCTTGAACGCAAGAATTTCACAAGTTGCATGTCCATTTCTTGTGTGGAATTTTGGATTCTTTCAGATGGATTCAAAATATGATGTTTGTCTTGTCAAGTAGGTCTTTATGTCTCCACCCTATTGTATTTTCCTTATTGCATAATATTATGTTGACTTTATTCTCTTGTTTTTATGGACAAATGGCCTCCTTTATGCATTTTTCATAATTTGTTTACTAGATGGGATATAGAGAAAGATTGGCTTGCAAATGTGACTAAAGCATTGAAATGTTGTGCTTGGTAGGAGGTTGGCAAACAAAGTGGTAGTAAGAAGCTACATTGTTATCATCTTTGACTTCTCCATGGAGATCCATTCACTTTAATGGAGGGCCCAAATTCATTGGTTGGACACATGGGTGGAAAAGCTTTAACTTATAAGCATAAATTGTTTATGATTCTCATTTCAAGTGACACACTTAGACTTTTGATCTTCAAGTGGATAAATATTAAGGTTAGTCATGTCCTCACCATTAAAAATTTAGGATGTGGTTTTATTTTTCATAATGGAGGTTTTTGTATGATACATAAGATGAAGTAATAACAAATACAAAGAAGGTTGTGGAAAAGTTACAAGTTGAAGACAAATCATTTATCAACCTGTTTGGATTTTGTTGTGGAAGTATGTGTTGAATTTGGAAATTGGCTTAGAAATGTTACTTAGGCCTACTCTTGAATTTCCTTGGAATTCTAACTCATTTGTTTTAGAAAAGGACTCTCATTAATCATTTTGACCAACTAATTTCTGGTTGTATATTTCTCATGGCCTTTTTCCTAGTTTTCAATGATTAATATCTTGTTATTATGAATTATGACAATGAAAGTGAGTGTTATTTGATTAGTTCAAAGTGCCATAGATATAAGATTTGTTGATTGCACACCTTTTCCCAACATTCTTATTATGTAGCCAAATTGGGATAGTAGGCAAGGACCACACCTTCAAGGCAGTCATGCAATTGCACCTTTTAAAGGCTAAGCCTTTTGATTATGAACGTAACCAATTTCAATTGCTTTGATTTCACTTTTTTTTTTAAATTCAAAAATTTTGGGGGTCAATTTAGATGTTTCTTTAGTTGTTTATTTAACCTTTCAGACATGGCTTAAATCATTGGCGGAAATGAAACCAATGATTATAATGCTGGCATCTCCCATAGACAAAGTTGATATTATTGAACTAGTTCTAGTTACACATAATGATGCATACATCTAAATCCTTCGACCTCAATTTTTGAGACTTGTTTTTAAACTACCATAAGTAATTGGGTGCAAATACACTAAAAATGAGGCAATGGGATTACTTCATAAAACAATTGTGAGTTTTTTATAGTTCTTTTCATTTTTTATATGAAGGATTTTTTGAATAAAATATTTTGGAACTTGCTATTATAAATAAATATAGTTGCCGCAATATATCACATGTTTGTGTTAGTGATTGATGAATAAATATGAAAATTTCAAAATGTGCAAATTTTATTATATTTTGCATTGTATTTAGAAAAATTATCATAATTTTGAATCACACCAAAATATTTTAACTATTAAATAGGTTCATTTTCTTGTATCATAAGCTACAACTTTCTTTGATATGTCATGGACATTACACTCCATTTACATGTGGTAAAGGACTCTAGAAAATTTGAAAATTTGAAACGTATTTTGAATTTTTTAAATTTCAAAATTTCATAACTTTTTAATTGTGAGGGCTTTTTGAATGTGGATAATAGGTTATTATCATCTTTCTTTTTTACTATCAAATTTGTTTTACTAATTTTAGTCCTTTGCAAAATTAACTATTTTTGACACAATTATTGTTTAAGTTCAATAGTCATTATTAAAACCAAAACCCAAAATTAAATTTAATGAATTTTAAATTTGAATTCTTCAACATTCATAATAATCATTTAGGGTTTAATATAACTTCAAAATGTCAAAACAAAAAACATTAAAAAAAAGTTACAACTTTCATCACTATCCAACTTGGCTTTTGGCTCCTTCGAGTGTATCTACACCTAGTTGGTTCCTCCAACAATTTCATGTCACTATGTCCAAGATGATGTCCAACAAAATCATGCTTGTCACAATGTTAATACTTGCCCATATTGGCTATATATGTATAGCAAGCCTTGTGTCGACATGATCTCAAAAGTTGTCATGACCTCATATTTTGGAATGAATCACATCCATCCATGATGACATACTTCAATCATTATTCAATGGATGACATTCGTCCATGATGGATAGATATCAATCATCCAATCAAACGAGCACAAACCATTCAAATATGAATATGTGCATCCTCTTATAAAATTTATATATATTTCATGAATAATGTTCACTTTATCATTAAATGTCATGGAAAGCATGGACAACCTTCAATGCACAATATGAATATGTTTTGACCAAATATTTGGGATGCATTTTATATGCGTAAGCACTGGGAAAAGACATTTAGTTATAGCATGAGCCTCACCAAGAAAAATCCAACAAGTTCTATTACCCAAAGTTGGACGAAATACCAATCCTAGACCCAAAACCCACCAACTTGGAATTCAATTGGATGACACTTGGCAATGCAATGAAATAACATCCATCAAGCACTAGAGTTGATAGTTGATCATACCCACTTACCTTTACAAAGATAACTCAACACTTTAATTTATATCTTATTGAAAGGGTGTACAATTTTGAATACCCAAAGGTGAAGGTAGTTGAGATAATAAATACATACCTTTATGTAGCATTTATTTAGACTTTGAAAATCTTTTATCTTATGAACAAAGTAACTTTCATCATTTACCTCTACTTTTATTCATATTGATTTTTTTGCAAATCCTATATAACTTGACGTTGACCCGAAAGTTTTTTGAAGCATATATACCTTTTACCTAATTGATAATTTTTGAAATGTTATGTTTATTTACTTGGCTAATATATTAAAATTGCAAATTTATAAATTTACCCCTATTTGCTCAACACTAGCTAGGAGGAAGATTATGTTGTGCATGGCTACATACAAAGTGAAAATTTAGATAGGGTTTCATGTTTTTTGGAAATTTTAACCTCAAAGCATTTAAAAAAATTTACCATTATATTTGAAGGCAACATTATACACATGAACAATGCTTTTGAAAAACTAGAAGGTGTAAGAGGTCCCTTGTACATGTAATAACTAATGTTGGTTAGTTATGGTATTTTAGATCAGTACAAAGGATATGAAAAAGGCATATATATTTTTAAAAAAACAAAAGATATGGATCCAGATATTAAAAAAAACATTTCACCACCCCAACTCCACACACCTAGAAGCTTGTTGTAGCTTGATTAGTAATATAGTGCCCATAAAATTGTTGCAACTTGATCACAACAAAAAATTATGCCCAAAAAGTTAGAACCTCATTAACAACAAAAACATAATGCCCAAATAGTTGTTGTAATTTCATCATTAATATAAACATAGTGCGCAAAAGAAGCCCAAGAAAATAAAAAAACTTGTTGCAACTTCATCAACAATAATAACACACTTAGAAGCCCTAGAAATCAAGTAGCTTGTGGGGGAATTGAACTTTAATTCTATTTATAATTTTGCCCACTATAACACAAGTTGCATGTAGGAACAAACATCTAAACACCCCAACCCCACATACCTAGAAGCTTGCTACAGTTTATCAACAACATAATGCCAATAAAGTTGCTATAACTTCATTAGCAACAAAAACATAGTGCCCAAAAAACTACTACAATTTATAACCCAAAAGAAGCCCAAGGATATATAAAAAACTTATTGCAACTTCAACATCAACAAAAACACACCTAGAAGCCCAAAAACCTTACAACACTAAAACATTGACAAAAGAAAAACACTTTAAAGGAAAGGAAAAAAAAGATAGCTTTGTGAAGTGCCATACCTAATCATTTTGAACTTTCAACTTTTCAAAATAATTAGATTCTTTAATCAATTCATAATTTCTTCAATTAAAAAAACTTCAACTTTAATATAATCCTTGAAGTTTGCAGTTGTTGAGCAATCCAAGCATAGATCATCTAGCCAAATTTTTATCACAATGATAATCCAATCAAGATTGTGGTAACATCTCAAAGTTGTCAAGACACTAGCAAGGCAAAACACTCTTTTTGTTTCAATTTAAGATTTGGGAATCCCAAGAATCTATTTGGTAAAGAAGCCAACATTTTGAAATTGATTTTTGTGGGTCTGCCACCAAGCAAGAGGATCTACATATTTAGATAAGGGAATACATAACCTTCAAGAAAAAGATAATTTTTAGTAACAAATGTGCATGAAGACTTTTCCATGGATGTTCCCATAGCAGATATGTTGGTATCCTCTTCTTCAATTTCAATAGTAGTTCCATCAAGTCCATCAATTGGCACTATAAACATTGTTTGGATGTATAATAGGGTTTAATTTATCAAAAACTATCATCAAAAGGGTGATGACTTCTTTCAAATTGTATTTAGCCACATGGCAGTTTGCATTTTCATGCCCCACAAAGTTTTCCACAATTTGTAAGGATTTAATGCAAGGATCCAACATTAAGGCCAACATGTTATGAATTAGTTGAGAATCAAAGGCTTAAAAAAAATTCAGAAAATATTTGATCACCTTCACAACCTCTTGCCACATATTTATGTTTAAGAGGTGGAGCTCTACATCAAATTGGTCAAATGTTTCACTCCCATCAACAATGGGGTTTGTTTCAACTTCCATAGTCATAATTGGGCTTATTATAATAGCCAAAACATCTAATAGTAGCTAATGACCTCTTGACTCATCACACATGTAATTAGGAGAACATTCAATCACTAAATGATAGCTTTCACAATGGCCCACACTTGGGACTTTAAGACTTTTTATTGCAAAATCGGTGTTTTCTACCTCCCTTATCACAATACTATGACTTGATTAAATTCCAAAGTCTCTTCAAACATTATAAATTTGCTAGGAAACCTTGTTTTGACAAGAATTTTGAACTTCTAGTGTTGCATCCCACTTTCAATGTATGCATTTTCCCACTCCTACCTCCCTTTGTTTAATCTTTGTTTGTCCATTTAATTGTTTTTAGTAAACTAGTTTAAACATCTTTCACATTTTCTAAATTTAGACTTGCCAAAACCTTGTCATCATTTGTTGTCATAGATTAACATGATTTATATTTCAAATGCCCATAACAAGTGCCATCATAAACTCAGAAAATCTTCAAAGGTTCACAATCAATAATATACTACAATGTTGTAGCCACAGTTCCAAAGTTTCTACCCTCATCTTTCAAAAAAACAATCACATAATGAATTAAGAAAACATGGAAACATTGGCGCAATACTTACATAGCCAAATATTTTTGCTCAAAAATAAAGGCTTGTAACCTTTACAAAATAACCTTACAAAAATGTTCTCAAGAAACATTTGTTATGTGTCACCACCACTCTCGTAAGGGTTTGGTGAGCCAAAATATGGCATGATTACAAACCTTATTGGCCCAACCCTTTTCTGCCCTTATTGCTAACCATGACTTGTTTGATCAAAAAAACTTAGCCATACAATTTTCAATTAGTTGTAACTTTTTTGTTTTGGCAACTAAACAAGGATGTGTTCAACATTCAACATGTTACCTATGGGGTTCATGTTCACCTTGTTAGTTGTTTCACCTACTCCATCCACACTTTCATGTATAAAAACCTCATTTTCAGTCATTGAAGAAATACCTCGAGCAAAAAACTTTAATTGCAAGGCCATAGACACAAACACATATGAAATCACAAGAAATAAACCTTAATTGCAAAGAAAAAGACACAAATACATGCAAAATCACATGGACATAAAATCATATCCGGTTCTCCATCTACCATAGCTAATCGACATGATTATCTAAAATGAGCTTATCCCTATGAATATGACTATGATAAGGTTACCCGCCTAATTAAGAGACCTCTGTTGGTTGTGAATAGGGCAACTGTTTATGCATATCCAGCTAACGTGCATATTGATATCCAGATGAAACCACATATCCAGTCAACAATAGTAATAACCTCACCAGCAATTGTTCTGTTTTGTGAAATGTCCCTACACAAGGTGGGCCAATGCAACCAGATGCTCATTGGTAATTTGTTGGTGTTGGTTTTGTTATTTCCTACCATACCAGTGCAGCCTTCATCAACTAGGCTATTACACAAGGTTATGCCTTGGCGGTAGGGCATTGCGCTTCAGGTAAGGTGCCTCTCCCTCCTACCACCTTGGGATCTATGTATATTTGAGATTATGATAATCTTTGTATGGTGCTTAGGCACATGGGTGGGTGGGTGGGTGGGTGGGTGGGGGGGGGGGACTCAGCTACCTCTTGTCCTGGTCCAGGCCCCTTATTTTGAGATTGCTTGCCACCTTGGGGCCTTATTCTCCGTGTGAAGAACTTTTCAAATGTAGTCTTTGTATTTGAAAGGGGCATTAGAGCATCTCCAGCGGTGCTCAGTATGTGACCCTGCGAAAATACTTTTCACATCCAAGTTTAGTTATGTACTCTTTTGCAACCCCACCAATAAAACTGAAACTTGGACAGCAAATAGGAGGGGGACAAACCACCTCGACCAATCATTACGATGAGCCAATCAGAAACACCGAGCAGCAGTCAGATCATATTTATTACACTCTTTTCCGCAGCTGAACAGCGATGCTGAGCCTTTTACCAGCCACGGCAACGTGAGCAATTGTGCTGAGCCAAAACCATTTTCCTGAGTCAAACCGGCATATGTTGGATTTTCTTCATCCATTTTTACTGTGAAGGATCACATACAGTAGCCTCCCGCCTAAGTACGCACCCGTTTAAGTACGCATCCCGGTAAAGTACGCATTATTTTCCCGAAAAAATAGGGTTCAAATTTAGGGTTCAAAAAAATGACTGCAGCTGTTGAGCTCATTAGCTTCAAGGACTCAAGCTCCAAAGCATTTGCAGACATCGAGGACTAGATGGGTGCGGGGAAATCCAGGTTCAAGCATTCTTGGAAGCTTAGAGAGTGCAGGATCTGA
>Ga0209611_10009976_pt1 | contig 14139 bp, 12 predicted proteins | sample S1TSphgellanicum_3_FD_187693 | JGI IMG/M metagenome (GOLD analysis project Ga0209611, IMG submission 187693) | Host-associated microbial communities from peat moss isolated from Minnesota, USA - S1T2_Fc - Sphagnum magellanicum MG (SPAdes) (version 2) | ecosystem: Host-associated > Plants > Peat... | reverse complement strand
TTTTCACTTGTTTTGAGATTTTTTAATAAGACAAATCTTTGTTGTAAACATTTCCCATCAAACCCACTAATCATTTTATGCTTGGGAATAAAACCATACCATAGAAGGTATGAGACACCATAAATTCCTAACACAAATAACTAATACCACAACAAACTAACTTTATGGCAAAACACGTAAAGTTGAACCTATATGCAACAAATTGATAAAACTAGCATTTGATTTCAAATGACCAACAAGGAAACACATGAAAAATTCACAACACAAAAGAACACACCTTGTATACAACTAATTTTATATGCAACAGTCTAACAAACTTGACACTTGACTTTAATTCACCAATAAGGAAACATGTAAAAAACTCACAACATGAGATAATGCACCTTATATAAAACTCATCTTATATGCAACAAACCGATAGACCTTACACTTGATTTTAATTGACCAACAAGGAAACATGTGACATTAAACTCACAACATGAAACAATGCACCTTAAATATGCAATTGATCTTATATGCAACAAACTAACAAACATGACACTTGACCTTAATTGACTAACAAAAAAACATTTGAAAAATTCACAACACAAAAAATCCATCTTATATACAGTTGAATTCATATGCAACAAATCGATAGACTTAAAATTTAAACAAGGAAACACATGAGAAATTCACAACATGAAACAAATGCATAATTGACAAATGGGACCTAAAATTTTTGTAGTTGATAAGATCCAAGCATTGGCGTCTCAAAGTGCAAAGGGCACACATGACATGTGCCCCAACACACACATCAAACCTTGACTACAAAATATGAAAAATCCATAACTGACAAAATTCAAATTCACATCAAAAACTATATATTACATAACCACAAGCAATAAACAACATTGTATTTGTATTCAATCCCAATGTGCATGACAAAAGCACAACAATACATAAATGACATGTAAAGAAACATGCGAGAATTCACAACACACTAGCTTCCTAACTCTCATTAAAAACCTAAGGCTCATCACAATTCCTCATTTTAATGCCCATTTCATCACAAGAAAAAATAATAGAGATGAATGAAAGGTTTGGGGTTTCAAGGAAATAATGACAAGTCTTCAACTTCTAGTCTACCACTAACACCCCCTCTTCAAATTTCATTCACAACTCACAACCTAGTAGGAAATCCCTTTCAACCACCAAAATATAGTTTTAGCCCTAATTGTAAACCCACCAAGAACAAATCAACACACAAAAAAATCAAAGAAAAATAACAAGAAAGCTGCAAATGTCTACCATATATGTATTAAACTCAAAACAAAATGTAACATGCAATTTGAATGGAAAAACAACCTAGCCAAAATTAGTCAAAATCAAAGTTGTTTTGTTCAAATAAACCTTTTTCCTCAATGAACTTGTAGGGCTCCGTAATCATAATTGCCTCACATGTCATGTAATTTGACATGTTTTTAGGTTTCATGACTTCATCACACCCAACACTAATGTCATTAGGCTAATTCTTGATAACGAAAATAAGGTGATTCAAATTTTCAATCCTCACAACCTAGATTGTCAAAAGATTGTGATCACACACACCACACTAAATATTCACATTCTTGTAGCAAAATTAAAACATAAAAAATCAAAGGAACATGAATACCACTTGTGACTAGTGAGAGATGACAACCAAAACTCTAGGCCCATCCCTACAACACTTACACATTCATCAAGATGAGGAAAAAAAAAAAAGTATGGTGAGAAAAAAGAAAGGAAACAAAGGAGTAGGAAAGATGAAAGGGGAAATGATGAAAACAACTTACATGTAGTGAAAACCTTGAACATTCACAATAAAGGCAACAAATATCATTGACAATCAAAATCAAGAAGCATAAAGTCACCAACAAGTGAAAGGATGCAACCAAAAATCAAGACCCCCTTTCCAACACTTGCACCAAAAGGAAAAATAACCAAAAAAAAAAGGCATGTGTGGTGTGGAGAGAATAGAAAAAAAACAAACAAACAAAACAAAACAAAACAAAAGGATGAGAATGAGGGAGAGTGTGTGTGGCAAGGAGACATTAAACAAAACAAAAAGCAAAGATGAAAAAAAAGAAAAAGGAGGGGCATGAAGAACTCACATGTGTGCAACCAAAAGGCTTGAAACCTCAAAACATTAAATAGAAAGGAAAATGACCAAATCTATACCAAGGAGGGAAAAACACAAACAAAAAACTTGGGACAAAAAGTTGAAGCTACTAGTGTATAAACACCTTTCAAATTTGTAGGTTGCCTCACAAGGTAGAAAAAACATTATGTTCTATAAACTACCTACAAATATGATAGAATAATTAGTTCATGTTCTTATGTAGTGTTGCATTACACAGCATTGACCAAATGTCGAGCCCAAGGCTTGAGTGTAATGTCCTATTATCAAAGCATTACACTACGTGTAGAAAAAAAGGTAGGCCCACCATTCACATGGTCATTTGATAAAATGAAACGCACTTGGCCAAGGTTACTACAAATAAGCTAAGGTACATTATATTTTGTTTTGTTTTATCTTTACATTTAATTCTACATGATTTCTTATTACTGTTAAGCTCATTTTTTTGTGTAGCTCAATTAAAATTTGAGATTAAACATAATATTGATATGTTTAAGAGTTTTGAAACATATTTTATGGACCATATAAAAGTTATTTTTTTTAGCATAGATTTGTAATTTTTCAACTTGGAAGATTTGATTTCAACCTATTCACATGATCTATTGTGAAAAAGGGCCCAAATTTAAGGGTTGTAAATTGAAGTAAAAAATGCAAATTTTTTAGTTTTCTTCTACTATTTGTTAAATTTTGAAAAAAATCAAAACAAGTTGTTAGATTTTTGTAACAAATGTTAAATTGCAAGGTTTTGTTTTAAAACATAAATGAAGGGATGATAAAGCAAGAGGAAGAAGAAACAACAAGGGAAAAGGACATGGTCTAAAGTATTTATTAAGTACAAAATGTTGTTGATTTAGGGTTAATTATATAAGAAGTCTTTAGCTACCCCCAATGTATAAAAGTAGTTGTTAAGGGGTGTAGAATTCACAAGTGGTGGGAGTCGAGAGGTAGCCAACCCCACCACTATTGCCCAACTAAGGATTGTCAATGTTTGCATCTTTTGAAGAATTATAGAAACTTGTTGTTTAAGGAAAGTGGTTAGGATTGAAAGTGGGGAACCTTCTAGGCCTTTCACACCCCAAATGTCATGGCATAAAGATGTAAGAAATTGTATGCTTGAAGATTTCAAATTCTAGAAGGAGGAATTGATCTCCTAGATGTTAGTATTATTTGGCTGCCTTTGAAGTTACAAAATCACATGTCAAAATGTCTCATGACAATATACTTGTAAAAGTGGGATAACATTAATGATGTTTATTAAGGTGCAAATTCCATCCTTGGAAATGATAATGCCAACATGTTATTTGGATGTGTGGAATGTGGAAGAAGCAAGACATCGTCACAAACTTCCCCTCTCACAATTTGGTAATAGAAGTCATGTGAAAATGTTCTTTCATGGGTTCATATTTTTTGCACATGAATGTTGTATGTTTAAAACATGTTTGATGCAAATATAATAAGATGATATATGTTCATGTATATATATATAAGACCAAATTTGGTTAGATCTTGTTATGGACAATTGTCACTCCCTTTACATCACAAAATTGAAAAAGAAAAAGAAAAAGAAATTGCCATACAAAGATAACTAAAAGTTGGATATGAAGAATAAAATTAATTTCTTATTTGAATAAAATATTTTTTCTTTTGTTAGTTCAAATGGTTCATTTCAAATTGGTGACAAATTGCTTTTTATGAAAGCATGTGAACATATCATTCAATGACAAACAACACATTTAGAAACTATTCCCATCGATTATGAATTTACAAGAGTAAATGGGAATTTTCTTTTTCTATAATTCACAAGAAATGAACATTTATGAATTAGTCCATTTCTTATGAATTTAAGCCATCACTTTTTTAAAAATGATCACATTTGCCTTATACTATATACACATGAACCCATGATGCAATTCACAACACCTTTGTTGTTATTGTGCAAGATATTGATTTTCGCATGGGATGAGAACAATTGCATGTGTTTCCTTCAACCATGTTTAACATCTCCCGTTGATGAATTGATATTGTACTAATCAAAGATGACATTTGCAACCTAGTCGATGTTGTCATTGTTGACCTAACATGAATGAATTTATTTCCCCAATCTTATGCAATTCCAAGATTTGTTGCATCCAATGCAACTCAAGCCAAAGAAAAGAACTATTGCGACCAACACCCCATTGATCAATTCCTCCCTTTAGCAATTGAAGTATTTGGATGTCTATACTGTGTTTTTACACAATTATGCCAATGCCATTTGGAGCTTGAAAAGGCTTTCATCTTTTTGTATTGGTTAATTTTTTCATCAAAAAATTTCAATCATATTGCAAAGATGTAAGCATCTTCCATTTAAAGTTGAGTGGTTGCCATTAGCCTAATTACTTCCCAACTTCCACCTCTTCAAAACACACCTCCATCACCACAGTTGACCTATTGCAGGTGATCAATTTTTGACATGGAGAAATACGACTGACCTACCGAAAGCAATCAATTTTTGACCTGGAGAGATTTTGACATTTAATTAACTTAACATCCTATAAATTCTCCCTTTTTTTTTTTCTTATTCCTTTGTACATTTTCCAAATCTACAATGTGTTTATAAATAAAGTTTTGCAAGGTTGCATCAAAAATTGGTTGTGATTTGGTTTTGTATCTAAATTTTGGCTTGGAACTCAAGTGCTCAACAATATTAGAACTTTGACACTGTTTGGAGTTAGTATACAAAACAAACATTTCAGAGTTTCATAAGTGTTGCCTGATTCAAAAGGTATGTTTTCGTAGGGTAAAGCCCACAAGTGTACCACAGGTGTACCACAGGTGGGGGCATTCCCCTAATAAGGGGCAAATATCCTCTCACACTTCTTGCCAAGTGCAGAGAGAGTGATGCAGCTTTAATTTGGCCCCACATTTGGAAAGGATTTGAATTATTTCCAGACCCAAAAAACAATCACCACAATATTATCATCACCCTTCCTGTTTCATTTTGGGTTTTGTGAGAATCCGAAGACACTCCTTGCAAATAAACCCGAGTGTCTTTGGATTCACACAACACCCAAAATGAAATCAATGCAAGAGTCATGCAAAATACCAGACAAAAACACATGCTTTTCAGATTTCAAATAATAATGGAATCAAATCATCAAATCTAGTGATTACTCATGAAAAACTTACAACCCACAAACTAGGAAATCCCCATACATACATACAAAAAACGTAAATGTAATTGATATAGCAAAGAGCCAATTCTTACATTCTTATAACTCTCATTGAGATCTTTCCAATTACTTAAAGATCTATCAATCTGAAGGTGATCTGATCTAAGTAAGAAATTGAAGCAAAAGGAGATCAACATAGTTGTTGTGTCCGCAGATGATGACCGAATTCCATCCACCAATATGTTACATTCTCCTTGTGATACATGGGACATTTAAGACAACGACAGCAGTGAGACAATCTGCTCCAAAAGGACCTAACATAAAACATGATCACCAAACCAAGGACTTGGGAAGCCAGCCCCTAAGTTAGATTAGAGACAAATTAACCACACCAATCAACCACCCATTCAACGAGACTTCCCAATGGAATACACAACAAATGAATCAAAATATGAGAGTGCTGCCTAGCACTGCATCAGATGCTACCCCTAGCATAAGAGACTGAAAAAACCATTTCAAAGAATAAGGTGATCTTCATGTCGGGGGCTATAAAAAGCCTAGAAATCTTGAGTTGCATTCCAAATCCATAAGTTGGAGGGCCATCAAAAGTTCATCCTTAGCTTCGCATCAGGATTCAAAACTTTGCCAAGCTTACACTACTACTGACATGTGGAAATGAGCACCATGCCATTCAGATCAATAGCTGTCATACCTAAAGAAAATAATTTTTTTGTTTCACCCAGCTGCTTCAGCTAACTATTTTAGAATGTAAGTCTTCCAAATGTAGTCTCCAAACTCTTAACAGCCCCACATTCATTTGCATGAGCAGGCTGGTTAAATGGTGCATCCTAAGACCTGAGCAAATACTTATACCATAATGAGACTGCATGAGACTGAGACCATGTGGATTCATCCCCCTTTGAAACTCCTAAGTTGTTTGGACATTAGTCAAAAGGAGAGACACCTTCTTCAATCCAGAAGTAATAGGTGAACATTTGTCAGCTAAGATTCTGTTGCTGCCAGCACCTGTCTTATGGAAAGACCACTCCTTGAAAATACACCATTTTCAGTAGTTCGCAAATCCACATTTTGTAAGCACAACTGGGTTTTCAACAAATTCAAAAACCAGAGTTGAAAAGTACCACTTGTTGCTCATAAAAACCCACTTCTGAAGCTTTTTTTTTTCCCTTGTAGAATGGCCCTCAAATAGATATCCAAATAATGGATGCGCCTTTCCCTAATTCAACTATGTGAGTTGCCAGGGAAGGTAAATAATTGTTCCTCCCAGTGAGAAAACCCCAAGAAAAGTTGACAGCAAACTCATTTTGGCCTAATGCAACAAAAAGTAGACCCTTTGGTGGTTCAGTGAAAGCCTACTTTGCAAACCGATAATCTCTTTGAACTGGTGCAACTGGTGGACGCACAACTCCAACCAGAGGCAGGCCTGGTTTTCGCCCTACCACACCCCAAAAACACACACACACACATAAGCTATGAGTAGGATTGGACCAGCCTGAACCATCACAAGAAATGGAAACCTTAAGATATCCCAAGTTCTCTGGCAGTTGGCAGCTCAAACAGAATGAAAGAGCAGCAGTTACATACAGTATGCTCTTTTTCTGTTCACAGAAGATGAGAAAAAGTCAAATAGGGTACTCACCATTGAAGAGGTTGTTCGAGTAAAAATGGTGTTGGGGAAGGAAGATTGCCTGGTGAGCAAAGCCAGGACTCCCATCTCCTCCATAACCACCACTATTTGATGATGATCCTGCTCCAGTAGAAGAACTACTTTCATACCCCCAACGAGACTCAATTTGCGGGGATGGTAAGAGCCCACCAGGAGAGTTACACATACTGTCCACCTCAACAGGTATGTGGGACCTTTGGGAGAGTGAACTGGGTGAGTTGGGTAAAGGTTGATGGTCTGCAGATTGCTGCTGGGAAGAAAGGAACTGCTGCTGTTGGTGAAATTGAAGATTCGGGTGTACTAAGGAGTTACTACTAACAACCTCCCCAGCTGCATACCTCTGGCCCACAGGTCCAGAAGACAATGCCTTGAAGTTTGTTGTTGACTGAAAGGTGTTGGCACGTTGAGCATTGTGAAGATGAGTTTGAGGGTGGTTAGCTGGATACAAGTGAGCATGTTGCTGCTGATGCCAGTATTGAAGATGTGCAGCTTGTGTTACTTGTTGTTGTTGCTGCTGCTGGCCTAATCGGCTGGGAGAGGTTTGATTTGGAGAAAAGGGACCAAGCTTGTTGGCTGCCACATTGGTGCGCCCATAGCCTGATTTGAAACCTTGAGAGGAGTTCTGGAGCAGCACTTGACTGCCATCACCATTTTGGCACTGTACTGTCCTGAGATAAGAACACAACAGAAAAAAATGCAGTTTTGGACATGTGAGTGCACAACAGTCAAGAATAGACACAAAAGCTTGAACACAAATCTCCTGCAAATACATTTCAGTAAAATAGGCCCAGCCACCACCAACAGATTTTTCTATTCAGGTACAACTGTAGTTTGATATAAGAAAAGTGAAAACAGTAAGAATGCCTGCAGATAGAATTACCTTGAAACAGTGTGGCTGCTGGTTACTCCACTTTGTAAAAGGGGGTGTGGGTGCCCCATGAATGAACCAGGACCAAGGCCATTGCCTGGACCAGAGAATGCTCTGGATCCAGGGCCAGGCCCTAACCGTGCACCCCCACTTCCCATCACTCCATCTGGTGGCCCCATCCCAGAAACAGAGCTTCCAAACCCAGAATCTATTGATGAATCATCCTCCAGAAGATGCTCATCTCTGGCATCCAACCAACCACAACCATAGTAGGACATCAATTACTCATTTCATGAATTTGTTCTTGCTGAAAATCTTCTTGTAATTTAGACACCTATTTAAGACCATCACATTGATTTCATCTCTTCTACAGCAGACAACACTTCCCTTGCAGATAATTTCTTCCAGATATCAAACAAGTACCAACTGGTTGTACCAGCAGGAACACAATTGGAAAGAACAGCTTACAGTTCTTTCCTATCTTTGAGCCCATTTTGCAAGAGTTCACTTCAGCTGGCTGTCAGTTCTAAACACATAAGACACATCATGCCAGGACTGGAGGATTCTCAGCACACCCAAGATGCCATGTAATGCTAAAACCAAGCTACAGACAAAAATGCTAAAATTTCTCTTACCTGAAATCTGCATCCCAATCACCAGGCCCAGCAGCAAGAATTTCTGAATCCCCACCATCCACAGAGCTATCCGAGGAAGCCAAAACCGAGCCCAATGCTCGATGATGTATTGCCACTGCATTGCCACTGTTTCTGGTTGGCTGCCATGGAGGAATCATTCGAACCCCACCTTGAGCATGCAAGAAATTATTGCCACTTCCGAGCTCCATGATCCCACCAGCAGCATTACTTTGTTGGAGCCTTGTGGAGTGAGCACTCTCATGAGGTGACAAACTAGCCCCACCTAAAGGTGCAGGAATTGGGAAAGGCCCACGCCGCTTATACCTTCCAACTGCAGCCTCCCTAACAGCATGGGCAGGGGAAGTGGGCCCATGCCGATTAGGTGACCCCTGTGATGGGGAACTAGGGGACCGGAAACTTGATCCTGCTGATGACTGGAATGCTGACCCTGGCGATGTTTGGTATAAGTTACCTGAGGAGAATGGGAAGAATTTTCAGAATCACAAACTGATCAACTGTTTGTACACAAAAAACATTACCAAAGAAAAGCCACCAATCTAGTTGTTGCTATACAGAAACCCAAGCATTGATGAAGACCTCGATATATCACTAGTCACAACATCCGAATGCGACCAGGAGTGTAGCCTAGACAGCTCTTTGACATATACAGAAACAAGACAACAGGTGACCAACAATGACCCCTCGTTTGAAGAATTGTTTCCTAATTATCAGGGGAGAAAAACAAGTACAAAACATACCTGAAGTTTGGTACTGTGAACCTGGAGACGCAGTGTACTGGGAACCTGGAGATACTGGAAAGTGAGGACCTTGTGCTGGGAACTGATGAGAGGGGCTACCACCTAAAGATAAGGACCGGCAGCCTCCTCCTGATGGACTCATGCCAAGCTGAGTCTGTCCAGGAGCTTGCCCCAGTCCTCCCTGCATATGTGGACCTGATAGCCGCCGCCAATTGGTATCTGGGGATCCACCAAGCAAAGACATTTGTCCATTCAATGCTGCTGGGTAACTCACTGACATCCCTGTGCCATCACCATAGCTGCCAAAGCTGCTGCCAAGGGCACCATTTTCCCCGTAGCTGTCAAAGCTACTGCCATGGCTGCTTGCTAATGAGTAAGGTGTTGCCTGAAGTTGTGGGCTACCATTGAATGGTCCATATAAGCTCAAGTTTCCAACCTACATGGTCAATGAACTCAGTTAATAACTGTCACCATTTCATCCCACAAGATCAGGAGACTCAAGGGGGTCTTCAGGCATTCTGAGTTCTAACTATGTATCTACAGGACTTTAACACAGGCACAGCAGAACACAGTCAGATTTTAAACATGCTTACTTGTGGTGAAAGGCCTGCACCAAACCAGTGGCCTGAACCAACCCTGTGTTCCATAGCCAATCCCTCACTGACAGGCTGCCAAAACAGAATGAACTAGTTTCATAATGACATCAAAGAAATGACAGTCAAAAAAGAGAGCCTGAATTCACATCCACCTCTTTATTATCCAACATATAAGGTAATAGAGTTTAGGGTTTAGCATGAATCAGCATGTCTAAACACAGCTCATATCAACCCACTCATTACTGTACTGACTAGCCAAACAGTAATTTTCCAGCAGCATTTACCTTATCCTTGTAGTCCTAACAACTAATGTAACAAAATGTGAGTAAGATGCACAACCAAAATAAACTAAATTGTAGGCACTCACAGTGCGAGGTATTTCAGGCTGAGGTTTGAAAGGGCCATCAAAGGGCTCCCCTGTCAAGAAAGGATGTTGTGCAGCCTGTTGATAGCAAATTGGCAGGTCAATATTGTAGTCTCGTGAACAACAATCATGTCTTACCTCATCAAAGTATGTCATTCTTCGCCGAGCTTGCATATGAGCTTCCTTGAGACCTTATAGTACATGAGGTATAATACAAACAATAGCCTTGAAAGGACAATAAAACATTCAGAAAACTGAGCAATAGAACCAACCCACCATTCAAATTCTGATCAATCCCAAGAGAGAAATGACATCTGAAATGCCAATAATATGAGACCACGAAATGCCAGATATTAAGGTGAAAATCTGTTATACAACAATTCTGACCTGGGATGGTGTCCATCGCTTGTTTGGATCACATTCCACAAGACCTCTAAGGAAATCTGCAAAGATCGTCCGAGCCTCCAATTCTGGAAAATAAAACAAAAGTAACCATTGTCAAAACTTTCAGTTCTGATAGTGGAAGGCAGGACAAGCAAAATCCTGCCATCATTTTGATCCAACTGCCCAGAGTTAACACAAAAGAAAAGAGAAATGGAAAACACACAAAAGAACATTAGTTCAGTGGAGGATAATGCACCAAACATTAATCCAAAGTACAGAGTTTCTGTAACATGACTGACAGTAACAGGAAACTCCACCATGATGCTGGATAGCTTAACAAAACATAAAAGATAACAAGAAGACCAAAAAACCAAGAACAAAGTGTCAACACAAAAGCAAAGACAAATGGAAAAAAGCCAAGAAAGAAAGCACAAAGAGAACACAGAGAAGCAAGAAGGGGAACATTTATAGCAAGAACTTTGACTGATAAAATGCAACAAAACATCTTTTTGTAAAAAGGTATGGTAACACTGGATTTTCACTGAGGGGGACTGAACCCATTGCTGTTACTGATTACAGTAACCCAACTTCACATGGAAAAATACAACCTTGCACAAGGTCAGAGAATGGGTATATTCCTCTTTTTTCTTTGCTAAGAGCCTATTGTAGTGAGAGGTCAAAGTAAGGTAGTCGGGTTACTGAAGAGTGGGCCAAGAACAACAAAAGAAGGAAAAGGGACCAAACCTTTCTTTTCTTCTGCTATAGACATTTGCTTCAGATGGTAGTCCATGATCATCTCTTCAAGTGTCCCTGCAAAGTACCGCTTTCCTATGACAGGCTTCTTTCCTTCTCTCTGCAAATCAAAAGGAGAAATTTGCTCTATTAATGACAGCATGACCTGGTTGACTTATACGAAATGAAAACAAAAATCACAAGAGATTCAGGGAAATAATCTGAGGAGCTTACAGCCTCATTTTCCTCAGGGGTCAGAAGTTCATAGGCTGATGGCTGTCCATTTGAGCAGCTCTGTCCAGGATGTGGGGCCGCACTTGTCAATTTGTAATACTTGTTTGTGTACTTGGCCTTCTTTAGTATGTAGTCAGGAGGTTGACTCCTGCACAGTCAAAGAGAAACTCTTCTCAATACATACCACAGGGGGGAAAGAATGCAGTTTCTTACAATTTTGACCCATAGCCCACAAACATAGCCATGCACATGATGCTGAAGGGGGACATAAGGATATTGCCCTAATCTGGTCCACAACAAGAGGAAACCTCAATGGACTAAGTGTAAACAATAGAAACAGTCTCTCCTTTAAAAGGATATTCCTTGACCAAAAAAAACCGAAGAGGATACTTAGATGGGTCCGAAACAAACCGGAGTTTTTCTTTGATGAACAGAAGCAGGTCATATGGACACTGGGCAGGGAACAATGGCCAACCGAGAAAAAGCTCTGCTGCCACGCATCCCAGTGACCACATATCGATGGCTGTTGTGTATCTGTACTTCAAGTTAAGGCCAGTTTTCTGTCATAATAAAACTGATGGTAGGATATTATCCCCAGTGACAACGTGCAAGGAAAAAGACACAAGGGAGAAAAGAAACACAGCTGTAAAAGCAAGTCCCTACAAGATGTTGGGTTGAAGATACGTATGCCCGAGTAGAACTTCTGGTGATCGATAGAAACGGCTCTGTAAGAACACACACAAAAAAAAACTCAAGGTTAGAGAACAAGACAGAAGAAAGAGAGGGGATCACAATGTCTTTGTCAAAAAAAATTGAGGGGTTTTAGGAAAAGGAAATGCCACGTGCCCAAAAAAAAGAAAAAGAAAAAAAGTACTGGCCAAATGAAAAATAATTTGTTTTCATAAAAGAGAGAGAAACCTGTATGTATGTGTAGACTGTGTTATGCTCCATGCAAGCCGATCCAAAGTCAATCAGCTTTATATTTGCAGACTGATTACTTTATTACCCAATGAAGCACATGCACAAACAAGCACAAAAAACCACCATATTCAGCTATATGAGCCTACCAAGTCCTGAACACATGAGTGTAAAGTTAGTTCAGGTACAGGTTGATTTAGTCAGACTCAAGCCAAAAAATGCCATTTGTTTTATGCACCTGATACAGATGCTGCCTGACTTGAATGTCAGAGAGAAGGTGGTTGCACCCTTGAATTCATACCTTGTCAGCAGTATGTTTTCTGGCTTCAGGTCACAATGTATCACATTGGCATCTCGCAAAAGTGTGAGAGCCTTCAACAACTGGAACACCAACAATCATGCAAGAATCAAACTCAAAAACAACAGGAAACATTTCCACAGATGGGATAAAGTCATTATCCTCTGTTGCGACAATCCAGTGGACTTGGTCTCACCTGTTTTGAGAAGATCCGAACCAAGTTTAAGGAAATGCCCTTCAGTTGATTCCTCTGCAGCAGCTCAAACCTAAAATCAAACAAGGAAATACATACACAAATTACAAGCCACCACAAAAGTATAGTTGAACTGATCATACTCAACTCCTGAACACAAAATGGGTGACAGGCCTTCAAAAGCTAGATCAGTTCACATCCAGCAATCCCAAAGGCCATGCAACAGACTATCAAGGAATTCACATGTTTGAATATCAGATTAATCATGGAAAGACAAGAACAAAAAACTCACAAGTTGTTGCCCAACAACTCAAAGACAATGCAGAGGTGCCCTTGAAAGTTGAAGTGATCAACGCTCCGAACAACATGATGCTCATCCCGTGGATCATGCTTTGTGTTGAGCTGGAATAGTCAAGTAGACAGAGTCAGACAGCAAGCAGTTTCTTGCATCTGCTATTTGTCCCACCTCCTGATACCATATGTAATAGTAAGTGTGGGTACCCGAACTTGGGATCTATTTTGATCATGAGAGTACCCTCAGAAGCCACAGTCGGTGCAAGAATCATGGAATGGACTAAAGGGCATAGAGCCTGTTGCTTCAGGGTATGGTCTTGCACTGAAATAATTTGAGTGTTTGGCAGTAGAACAGAACTTCTATTGCAAAGAACCACAAAGTACCCTCCCCTCCACTATTCCATTATCCAAAGATCCAGGATCAAATCTTTGGATCCTGAGAAAAGAGGATGGATCCATACGAGAGAGCAAATCATACCACATGAAGAATGCCAATCTCAACTTTGGCCTGTGTGTAATATGCAAGCTGATTCTTAATGATTTTGACAGCTACATTCATGTTTGTCTCAGTTGTATAGCACCTCGCCACTTGCCCAAAGGTTCCTTGACCAACCAACTCTTTCACAACATATCTGCATGGCAAACCCAAATCACCATATCAATTTTGTCACTGTACAATTGCCCCTTCTTGCCACACCATGTGCCAGCTCAGAAAGCAATAATCGATAGTTCAGATCCACCTGAAGAGTGAGAAAATACTGCTTGGAGTGTTGTTGACAGACAAAACCAGTTAGGTAAAGTATGCATTCAACAAACCCAGCAGATGGTCAATGGAGTTCTGATCACAGAAACATGCATACTGCAATTCTTT
>Ga0209611_10009974_pt1 | contig 14139 bp, 14 predicted proteins | sample S1TSphgellanicum_3_FD_187693 | JGI IMG/M metagenome (GOLD analysis project Ga0209611, IMG submission 187693) | Host-associated microbial communities from peat moss isolated from Minnesota, USA - S1T2_Fc - Sphagnum magellanicum MG (SPAdes) (version 2) | ecosystem: Host-associated > Plants > Peat... | reverse complement strand
TGGTTCCGCCAGTCAATTAAAACGCGGAACCGTCGTCGGACGCACAGACAGACACCACTGTTGTAATTATATATAAGATGTGAACTGATAGTGGAGAGAACATGCTTTTGATGTGTGTCAACGTTGGGAACGGCTCTGGAACAAGCCCTAGTAGAGCACTTTATCCCCTGGGGGAATGGCAGCTTGCCCTTGCAATCTCACCACATTCCTAGGTGGAAGGGGCCTCACAGGTAGTACGTTAAGTTTGGATACACACAATCTCTTGGTTTTCTCCACCAGACAGATATGGCTGGTTAACTCTGGTTAGCCTATTCCACATTTCAAAAGTGTTTTGTGAGCAACCAGAACATTTGTTTATCACACCAAAATCGATTAGGAGTTTTACATCTTCTGGGCTATTCATAAGGTCTCCAATGAGTTGAAGGTATTCTGTGTAGGGTAAAGCCTTTTGATGGTGTTAATCATAACATTTGTTCTTGTTATTTCAGTGATGAGAAATTTCAAGGAATTGATATATGGATGAATTTCTTTGGAATCTATATTGCTGTCATCCCTAGATAGCTCCAATGATAATTCTTATTGTATAGTTGTCTCTGGACAAGGTCATAAGATGGTGGACCTAGCAGTTCAAAAAATGACACTTGGAGAAGGGGTTGTCATGTAAAAACTCTCAAAATTTCAAGAAGGGTAGTCTTCAACAATTATCATGGGAAGGCAGTCCTACATTCCAACATAAAATGAGGAAATTACAATGAAAAACAAATAACAAACCAAGATTTTTAATTATCCATATAGGAGGTAGGAAGGTAGGGTTTAGGGTTTCAACTTCACGCGATTACCTCTAAAAGTTCTCGGTCCAACAAGTCAGTGCTTTCCACCTTGCTCCTTGCTTGTAATGATGTTGCTACCTTTTACCCAACTACTTGCAAACTACTTTATTGTCTTGCAATAATTATCTTCCAACAAACTTTCATATTTCACAAAGCTAGTCGAATGTAACCCAAATAAAGGGAATAAATCAATCTCAGAAATATAATACTTTATATCAAAGTATATTAAACAACTATCACATTAAAATGAAGGTAATGCAATAAAAAGGAAAGCAAACACCAAAATAATGTCATTGCACAATATACACAATTTTTATAATTTTTACACACATTCAAATGTCATACAACATTCTCCCTTGCATTTTTTCAAAATCTCATACAAGAATGATAAAAGGTTCATCGTTAAAATCACACAAGACCACACAAGGTCCACACTTTCCCCACCAAAATAAGTCTTCTTATCCTAATCCATTCACAAATCTTTTTTTTTAAATGATTGGTAAACAAATACAAATCATGCATCTCAATGGGCCAACTAATTCTAATGGTTTCATGCACAAGGTGAACTAAAAGATGGTACATAATAATCTATCACTAATAACTATCTACTTACTAAAATGCTCATAGGACTAATTAATTTAGGTGGAATTTCTATCCTTAACAAAAACAATTCCTACCCATTTCATTTTAAAACCAAACTACTTCACTCCTTTTTTGAAACTATTTCTTACCCTACTAATTATCTCATTCCTTACCCCTACCCACCAACATGGATATGAAAAGAAAAAATTAAATATGCAAACTTGAACTTTGCATTAATGCGGCATGTGACATGGCAACAACATTAACAATAGTGTTAACATAATTTTTGATCTTTGAAAAACCTAGATTTTAAGTTGTAATGCCAATGTTATGTGAAGATACAAAAAATGTCCAATTATCACAATGTTAAACTGCCATTTCATTAAATAACCATCACAAGAACCTCTAAATGTTCAATAACAACCTTTATCATCTTTCATATCAAATCAACATCCTTTCTAACGAATTATAAAAAGTCGTAATCTAATGTAATGCTACACTAAATCATTGCAATCTAGCAAAATTTATTACAATCAACCTACTCCATCGTTGTTGTTCTTACAATTGACCTACTACACATTGCCATTACAATTGACTTATTGCAACACTTACATATGCAAATGGAAACATCAATTCATTTGCAACAACTTGAAATTGTTAATTTCATTACACAATACAATGCAATTTACAAACAGACATATAAATAACATTACTTCAAAACTTGACATTTATGACTAGAACAAATATGACTAATGATCATTTTTTAATCATATAATCATATATGTCATGTTTTTGTGCCTAATTGTATTCTTGTAACCATGGATATGACTACATAACTAAAATCTTCATGGATAAGATTAAGTGATTGAAAATCTTTTTCATGAACACCATATATTTATTTAATAATATGCAATTTGAAACATTAAATTTTTTTGAATTAAAAGCAAAAACATTAAAAGGTAGACATAGTACAAACCTAGTAAACATATTATAATTTTTTAGATAATTAAACACATAATTAGTGCACAAATAAATACTTAATACCTAATAATTTCTTTAAAAAATTCTTAGAGTCACTAATTATTTAATGTGAATTTTTACATATTGGCTATAAAAAAAATTGGGAGAATTTTATTTCATTTTTTAAAAATTCCCAAAAAATGGAACTTAATTTAGCAAAGTTCTTGCAACCATAAAATTAAATAAAAATTATGCCTAGAATATTATTAAAAATTTTAAGTTGAAACTCTTATTCAAAGGTTTATTTAAATGAATACATTCTTAAAAATTTTCAACATTAAATAATGAATATATTCTTATTAGTGATATCTAATGAATTTCAAAAGAAATTTTCATGCCCTAAAATGGCATTATTCTTCATGTTTCCATGTTTTAGGTAACAAAGAATATAAAATTTGATCTTTAGTATTATCAAAACATATGGTCATACAATTTGGATTTTTTTAATGTTATATATTAGATCGCAAAATTTTTTTTGAAAAGAAAATAAAAAACTAGATTAAAATTTACTACTCACCATAAATTTTGATAAAAATTACAACATTAAAAAGTATATGTGTATAAATTAGTAATTCTGAAATTTAAATAATTTAAATACTTTGTATAAAAATTAAAATGTTGAAAATAATATTATATGTTTCATAGATAACATATTTTGTTTTTAAATATTTTTTTATAATTACAAATAATACAATACAACATTTATACCATTTTCATTGATTCGTAATATTATTAAAAGGTGGGAGAATATTATATATATGTATACCAATAAAACCAGGTTGATTTAAAATATGTTTACAAATATATTTAATTATTTACAAAAAAATTATTTAAAAAAAAAATATTCAATGTTGTTCAAATGTATGAAATAATGAAAATTCAAATGCATTTTCTGTCAAATGGCTTGATATTTTGAATAATATTTTTTATAGATGTGTAAATCTTCAAAAAAATCTTTAAGGATGAAATTTATTTATTTTCATTTGAATTCTGAAAAAAATAATATTGATCAAAGTTGGGTACTTTTGTATGGTACAAAACATGATGTGGGATAATGTTGTAAATTATCCCATATCCTTTGTAAACAAGTTCAATTTTGTAAACTATATAAGTATGTGAAAAAATATTAATTTACACACAATACATGCATTACATATGTGCAAATATTACTTGTGATGAGCCAATTATAGAAAAGGCTTGTCACTAAGAAATAAATAGGATCCTACTTACCTATTTACTTACCTACCTACCTTCCAAATAACCATTTATAAATATATTTCAATTTATAAATATATAATTTATTCCATGGGATTTACAATTATAACAAAAATATGACCAGTGATATACTACGTGTACATATTCACTACATAATCATGTAGTCACGAATAATATTTACCATTACAAACTAAGTCATGAGTCAATATAAACATAAGAAAACAAATTAAAAACCTATGTAAATATAAATGTAAGACATCATTGTGTGGATTGAGTTTATGGTAAGTTGAATGCAAACTTCAAAAAAACTATAATATAAGAAAAATAGGTAATTTTTGAAAATTTTGTTTAATAAAAATTGTGTTTGAAACCTACATTTTATTAAGATTTTAATAGATTATGATTACATAACACAAAAATTGGGAATATATGCATATGTTTGGGGCCTCCATCTATTAAAAATATTAAAATTTTATTTTAAAATGTTTTATTTTCATGTATTTGCAATTGATTTTTGTAAGATTGGATGAAAAAAAATAGATTGTATGTTTTTCAAATTTATTTAAATTTATTTAAAGATGTGATTTTTTGACATTATCATGATGAAATAAAATATTATTCTCATATTAATCATTGAATAAAATTATTTTTTAGTTTCAATATTTTAAGAAATATTTGTTACCGCTTGTCATTTCTCTTGGCAAGGAACAATGAATTGTTTATTTTACCATGTTTAAATAAGTTTTTATTTTGAATATAATTTTTTCTATTGTAAAAATTAATTTAAAAGTTGTTAAAATCGATGTAAAATCAATTCCATCTAACATTTTTTCAGCTTTTTTAGCCTAAGAATATAATTTATTGGAATTATTTTACAAGATTAAATGGCAGTTGCATCCTTGTTTATTATTTCACACCAAAAATTCCAATGGCTTTATAGAAACATGATAGTTTTTTAACAGATGTTTGACTAAACTTTGAACTAATATATAATGACAATTTGAATTCTTTTAAAGTCTTAGCTTATGTCATTGATATTAAGAGAGGTTTTGGTGATGTTTCACTATGTAGTCATGATCAATATTCATAAAGACAAAACTTTCCTCTATGACTTGGAGGAAAATGATGTTCTACCTAATCAACCAAACGTGAAAGCAGTTAGGAAGGAAAAATAATCAAGGGTCATTATGAAATCTTTCCATCTCAACACCATGGTAACAAGGTACCATTAACATTATGGAATATATTTTAAAAACAAGAAACAAGTCATCTAGTTGATATAGAAACTTGTGTGAAAAGGGGTTATGGTGAATACAAGGAAACATATTCTAATTCAATGTTCCAAAACGACACATTGAAAGATTGTTTCCAAAATGTATCAAAGGAATTCAAAACAAACATAAGTAATGAAGATGGATTTAAAAAAGTGGTGTTGCAAAATGACCAAGTTTGGCCCAATTAAAGGTTAGGATGGATGAACATGCAACCTTAAATGTCCTTAAAAGGCAACAAAGTGTGATTGATGGTACATCATGTCACCCACTTACCCATCCCACACTCAATGATCTTTTACAAGAACCATCTACTTTAAGCTCTACTCCATATTTACTCCATCTCCTATTCCATCATTTAGTTCTGTCCCTATTTTTACTGAAGGCACATCAAGTAGCAAGTCACAAACGAAACCTAAAATGTTGTAGTCACAATCTACCAAATTTTCCCCCATGGATGGGGAGATGCATGTGAGCAATGAGGATCAGAGAGCCTTGATCAAGGCCAAGATAAATGTTAACTTTTAAAAAAAGACAATTTAGACTTAATAGTCTTAAAATAATTAACGATATGGGTGTTTTGACAAATGTAGAACTTAAGGATAAGGTTGAAAGAAGTTTCAAATTTATAGCTAAAAGTCCCCATCCCAATCGTAGTCAATTGGATCTTTAATTTGGTCACCAATGACTTTGTATGTGAAATCCATCTAACGTTTATGTAAGAAGTTTGTAAGGATAATTGTTGCATGTAATAAATGATTATACTTGGATTTTGTGGAATCAAGATGCTTCATTAAATACCAACACAAATTAATTCTAAAGGATATTTTTTAGTTGCATAAGACAAGGTGTAAAGGACATGATTTCTCATAATGTTTCTATTAAAACCCCGCAATTTTTCACTCCACCTTAATTTTATAACCAACATGCATATTATTATAAACATTAATTACATATTGGTTATGTCTAGGAACAAATTCACACATCCCAAACCAACACATAATAAACATTTTTTCATCTAAATAACCTAGGTCAATGTACTCATTAGTATGCACAAAAAACTGGAGCAAAGTTTTGTGCAGATTTTACTTGTGCAAGCTAGTGACATCATGAAATGAACCTTGGTAGGCAATATCCAAGTAAATGAATATCCCACGATGGTCCACAACCATTGTGTTATTCATAGAATACATCTTTTCCGCCATTGAGTGACAACCCTTGGGTGGCATTATTCAAGGGTCTTTAGATCTTGAAAAATGTCCCATGAATGAGTCAAATACAACCTTGCAACTTGAAGATCTATGTACCAAAAATCATCCGTTTTTGAAGATTCAATAATCAAATCTCATTGCCAAATGTTGAATTGATGTAAGATGCAATGAAAATTGAATCATCACATATAACATACTTGATCCAATTTTAGAGGAATGTGCCATACATGACAATATTGTTAGGTTTCATGTGTAAGATGAATCGAAACAATTGTTGTTCCAAAATTAGTTTGGTCAGTTGCTAAATCACAATGTGAATCTCACCAATAGCCCTTGTATGGGCCTAGATAGTGGGGACCAATAATTTGCATAGCTCATCAAACTCTGACAAATTAAAGTTTGTTAAAGTTTTGAATAAGCCTGGAGTTGATCACATTGTGACGAACGCATCTTAAACCCTCACACCCTAGTCAATTGATTTCTTAACACTCAGTTCCAGTTCATTTGCGTTGAGGAGCTCCAATGTGTTAACATTGGCCACCAATGTCACAAACACCAATTGAGATTGCTTACATATCTTCTAGAACATCTCCTCATCATTACTTGATGAAAAGTTATACAACTTAAGGATATCATGGAAAAGTTTCACCATTGGAAGAGGCCATGATGTAGAAGAAAGACCCAACTAAAAAATCACCCTAAAATTTAAAAATAGCCTTAAACCTTAAAAATAGGCTCTAAAATACGTAAACCTGAAAAACAGCCCTTGATAATCCCAAAGCCTAAAAACAACCCCTAACAACCCCAAACCCTAAAATCAGCCCCTAAACTTCCTATACCTTAAAACCTTTAAAGAAAAAAAAAAAACTTAAAAAAACCCTAGAAAAAGCCAAAACAAACAAATGAAACGCAAGAGTGAAAATGTAAACAATCATACAAGTAAGCTTAAGCCTTAATCAAGTTGGAAGAAGCTCAAGTGAAAAGCTTAAACAAATGAAGGAAAAATAAAATAAAATGAAAAAGCTCAATTATATGGTTCCATATTGAACAAACCCTAAAAGTCATTCTAGGTAGTTCATACTTGAAACCCTAAATTGGCTTTGTAATAAGACTTATTTTAACATGCCCAAATGTTTAGGGTTTAAGAGGTCTTTCAGAAATGCTTTGTGACAAGGGTGTTTTAAAGAAAGACCAAAGAGATCATTGAAGTGTGCCCTTGAAATGTGCCTTAGGCCAAATTGATCTCTCAAATGTGCCCAAGGAAAAAAAAATGTGCCCAAAAGTTTCAGAGTGTGCCAAAAAAAGTTTCAAATAAGTCCCTCAAATTTGCCCAAACCACAATTGGCCAAAAAAAGTCCAAAAGAAGTCCCTTTGATGTTGCCCCTATAAAAAAATTGAACTTGAAATCCAGAAACGGTCCCCCAAATTGAGTCTGCCCAAAAGAAAATGTTCCAAACTGTCCCCCAAGTTTACTCATCCCTAATTTTATTTTTAAAAAAATCCCGAAACACAAAAAAAATTTGACTGCCCTATAAAACAAAATTTCAAAAGTGTTGCCAAACACGAAAAAAGTGAAAACACAATATGAAAATCGAATTCACCCCTATTTTCGTCTCTGGTCCTCATTTCTCAATTTTGACCCCCAGTTTTTCAAACTTTATGAAAATCCGAAAAGAGGGGACGAAATCCAAACAGGGGACCAAACTGGATGCTGGACCGAGGAGGACTTTACAGAAAACTTTCTTGTATCCAGTACTTCCCTATAGGTAAATTTGCAAAGGTCTATTATCGATCCGTTCTTTATTGAATCATGCCACATATTCATTCAGCTGCCAATCTACAAAGTAGAATTCAACTAGTGACAACAACCTGAAAATCTGTTTATTCCTTTGAACTGTGAAATTCAGGCATGAATAGTAAAGAAAAGGAAAAACTCAGTAATACAACCAATATGAGAATCCAAGCCCTCGAATTCAAAGCTGCTGGGAGGACCACCCAAAGTTTTGAGGAGACATAGGCAGCTATATACAACCTCGTATCACTGTCGAATTGTGTTCATGGCAGGGGCAAGCTAAGAAATGGTGTGATGAAAGCTCAATGGGTATCCTTTGAAATCTCAGCCAACTTCAAAAATTGGTAACTCTTTCATCAATCGTCACAAAGCAAACTAATATGGAGAAAAGTATTCAGGTGGAGGGCACATGCACTAACCCATGGCCCAGAACCTGGTTTTTGAGAGAAAAACTCTAGTTGACAAAGGACAATCTCAGCATCTCTGTTTTCTACAGACAAAACATACACGCATACACATGCACATACTGTGTCCTCTTGAAGGGTTGGGGTAATGATGGTACCATTACTGATCATTTTGCAGGTAGATTTGCTTCCATAATTACTAGAAGAGCAATCACAAATGCATAATCACCGCCCGGGCACACAGTTACGCTGAAAGTATCCTTGTCAGTCGGTGGGGTGGTAAAGGCTACCTGTGGTGTTACCTGTAGTAGCATCAAGCTCTCTCAGTTAGTAGTAAGCCTTTGCAGATTGAGCTCAAAGCATCCTCCTTTTTCTCTTTGCACTTTGTACAAAAGTCTTGTACCCCCTACTTATTCTCTATCTCAGTAAGGCTCCCTTGTGGGACTCACAATCCTTCATCTTGTGGGATTTGCATGTGCACATAGTCTTATACTACAACTTTTATCAAGTAGAACACAAGGACATCTGCGACATAAGTAAGGGATTCTGAGGGAATATTATGTCACTTTTAAGCTTTGAGGGTTCATTTCATTACATTTTTGAAATATTATCGTTCTTTTTGAAAAAGGTGAGGCTAAATACTTTACATTAGAGAATGGGCAAGTCCGTAACCATTGTATCGGGTAAGCCTGCAGGCAAGTCAGCCTATAAACCCACACAGCACAATGGTCAGGGGTGTGCCCATTCTCTAACACCCAAGGCAATACATGCAGCAAAATGTTGGAGAAGATGAAGAAGGGAAAAACCAATAATACCTCGGCAATGGTTTGTTCTCCACAGAGTATTTTAAGGTTTCTTTCAAAGAAATTGCCCTCCAATGTGAAATCTGGACTGCTCTTCATTGTGTTCGAAGCCAGGAAAACATTCATGCAAGGTCCTTCCTGCAACTTTGATGATTTCTTCACTGTGCAAATTAACTGCTCACTGACACCTAAGTACATGTGCCACAATTCATGAAAGCTTAAAGTCTGCACTCGCAAATCCCACATTCCCCACCACAACCCACCACACCCAAGGTTTTTTTTTTTCAATTTTGTGATGTAGCCACAGTCGCAACCATCCACAAGAGGAAAGAGAGCCAAATTCAGCTACGGGTCAGAGAGGACGGTAGATATTTTCTAGAACTCTGCTATGTTTTGGACAACCTCCAAGAACCCAGTGTCAAAATATGGCAACTTCCATTTTTGTTCTCTTCTGAATGAGGGCAACTAAAAGGGATCTAAAAAGAGTCTTTTGACAATTTTGTTTTTAAAAAAAGTGTGGCGTAGATGTGAAATTTCACACAAGAAAAAATTGGCTGCCACATGAATTTCTTCGAGCATCATGTAATGCTTCGAAAGCAAGCACTTCAAAGAATGCTCGTCAGGTACACTCCAAATTTTTCGCAAGAAATTCAGTGTACGATCAAGAAGCAAAAGAGCACAAGGAATCAAATGAGAGAGAGAGAGATTCATTATGTATGGTTTAGAGTTTTTGGGGCACCACTTGATTCCTCGTTGTTGCAATAGAAATATGTTGTTGTTGCACACCTTTCGTTTTTGTTTTCGTTGCATGTGGATGACTTTGTGGCCTTGAGCAGCTAGGAGATGGAGATGCCTTCTGTTACCGACGGGCCACACTTTGCCATCGACTGTGAAGAGACTTTTTCCTGCAGGATCCGTGATGGTCCAATCCCCTCGACTGGATGGTAGCACCTTCTCGGTGACGGCCAAGGAAAACGCTTGAGGGAGGCAGTATCGAGGCGCCACCACCACCACTGCACCACTACTTCCGCTTGTTCGCTGCTGCTCCTGCTGCTGGTAGCTCTGATTTGAAGCTTGCGCAGCGTATTGAGAAGGAGGAGAAGGAGGAGAAGGAGGAGGAGAATAATAATGAGAAGGAAATTTAGGAGGAAAAACAGGAGGAGGATAAGTATGACACATTTCACAAAGCAAAAGAGCTAGAGAGAGACACAGACAGAGATTCTTTCTGCAAGTGCGGTAGCAAATGATTAGGGGACTCCCAGCGGAGCTCTGTATGTGACTCTGCAAAAATATTTCTCACATCCAAGTCTAGGGACGCAAGGACTCGCGATTCAACCAGCAAACATGAAATGAAAGTGGAGCTTCAAGAGTGACGATGATTTCTTATCTCCCAAAGTTGCAAGCAAAAGACCTAGAGAGAGAGAGAGAGAGAGCGATTCTGCAAGTGCGATGCCAAATGGTTAGAGGACTCCCAGCGGTGCTCAGGATGTGACTGTGCAAAAATATTTCTCACATCCAAGTCTAGGGATGCAAAGAAGCGCTCATGAAAGTGGGCTGCAGGAGCAACGATGATGATTCTTATTTGTCACGCTTTGATGCAAGTGGGCTTTTGTTGGGTGGAGACAAGTTTGAAAGACGACGATGCATCTTACTTACTTACTTACTTACAATTTAGCGTCATTAAGTGGGCCAAACAGCGCTTGGGCTAGAACCCAATTGACGTTAAGTCTGATGAAGCAATTCAGGTCTAACCGTCTGACATTGCACTAAGAATCTAGCAAGGATGCCTTGCTGCTGACAGCTCAGCAATTCAGCCAAAGGTGTGATGGCAGTTAGTGGCAATGAACCTCTAAACCTCTCTCGAACACTTTGATAGGTAGGGCAAACCAACAAGAAGTGGTCCTCATCCTCAATCGCACCCATGTTGCATAATTTGCAGTAACGCTGCTGCACCGGCACCTTCACTGGCTTGACTTGCCTTCCTAGCTCAATCTGCAACTTGTGATTCGCACAATGAAAACGTGCCAAGCTTCTCCTAAGCTGTGCATTGTCTACCTTGGAAAGGTATTATTTGTACCCATACTGTGTGAGTTATTCAACCCCAGATAGGTTCTCACCCTGCTGGAGTCAATTGTAGCCACTTGATGGTGTACAATGTATTGCCTTTCAGCCAACTGCTTGAGGCGAGCACATGGTGGCAAATGATCGCTATCGATGCACAAATTGTATGTCGACAATCGTTCATCTACTTATGCTAGCCAGCAAGTAGGCAATCGGTTATTTCTACCCACAGCATTCTGGTTCCCGAGTAAGACTTTTCGCCTGGCTACAAGCAACTGCAGCTGTACATCATAGGCTAGCTTGAGCATGCGATCTGAGTTTACCTCAGAACTCACACGTGAGAAAAAACGCATGGTATGTTGCCACCAAAATATTTCTAGGGGAAACCTGCCAAACTCTGCCAGCACAACGTAATTGGATGTTATAGTACTGACCCCCAGCAACGACTTCAGAAAAGCCCGATGAACCACCTCTAACTGTTCGCGTGCCATGTGGTCTGACCATACTTCACACCCATAGCTAAGCACTGGTTTGACTAGTGCATCAAATAGCTGGCATTGTAATGTTGGGTCAAAGATGCGTAGCTCTGCACATCTGTGCCGCAATGCAAAAACTGCCTTTTTCCCTGACATTGCTAACCGCTGTATTGCCGCTTGCATACCTTTTGTGTCGTGCAACTCAACACCTAGATACTTGAAAGAGTTTAGTTGCTCTATAGCTTCGCCCTCATACTGAAAAGCTTGACACACAAACTTGTGTGCTTCAAACACAACAACCTTGGTTTTCTTGACATTCACAGTCAACTGACGCTCATAGCAAAAAGCTTGCAAGACATCCAGTTGCTTCTGCAATCCAGCAAGAGTGTGTGACATGAGAGCTAAGTCGTCTGCATACAAAATCAAATGAACAGCTAGTTGTCCCAACATTGGTGGTGTGTCACCCTCCAAAGCATTCAGTTGTTTTTCTAGGCCATCTATGAAGAGGCCAAACATGAGCGGGCTGAGGGGGCATCCTTGCTTCACTCCGATGCGACAAAGGAAAGTGGGTGTGAACCCCTCCTCTGGATGGTGCATGCAGGCCTGGTCTTGATGGTACATGGAGCGCAAGCACTCCAGTATCCGCCCATTGATGCCAAGTCCCTCCAGCACCTGCCACAACAGGTCCCTTGGTATTGTATCAAAGGTTTTTTTGAAGTCCACAAAACAAGTGTATAGCTTCTTTTGCTGAAATTTGGCTTGTTCGGTCAAAATGCAAAGAATAAACAAATTATCTGTTGTCCTAAAGTCCTTTCTAAAACCAGCTTGTCCCTTTGCACGTAAATCATTGGTCTCCGCCGATTGACTGATGCGGGACTCAAGAATCATTGCAAATACCTTGGCTAAAACTGGTCCTATTGTGATCCCCCTATAATTGTCAAACTAACTACAGTCACCCCCTTTGTACAGTGCATGTATGATCCCAACAGAGAGTGATTCACAATAGCCCTCGCGAAGAATTTTGTTAAAAACAATCAATAGTGGTTACTACAGGGCAGCAGCCACATCCAAAAGGAACTCTGGTTTGATGCCATCAATGCCTGCAGCTTTGTGTCGTTTTAGCTTTTTGAACGCTTGCTGTACTTCAACTAGTGTGATATCAACATTCAACTGTTCACAATCAATACCATTGGGTGGAAAGGAGGCCCATTGGGCTTGAATAGCGGCACCTGTCATAGCTCCTGCTGTGGCTAATGCCGCCGAAGGCTGGAGCAGTTGCTAGAAGCCATCCTTGAGCGCTTCGCTGGTGATGCCATTGACACCCTCAGCGCGCTTGCGGTACCGCTTCCAGAATGCTGCAGGATATGCCTTTGCTAAACCACATAATTGTTTAACCTTAAGCACATCATAAACACGTTTTTTCCTTTTGTACAACTGTTTCATTTGCTTAAGTCTGACCTGCCTATCTGGGTGCGCATGTGCTAATTTAGCAAACTGGCTTTTGGTCTGGCAACATTCTGTGTCAAACCAGAGTTTGTGGCTGTGCTTTATTGCTTTTCCTACGGCCACTTGTCTATTTCTAAACACTTCTTCTGCAAATTGTGTGATGCATTGTTGTAACAGATTGACTGTTGTTTGTACGTCAGATGCATCAAGTACATTTGGGCTTACCTAAACACCAATGTTATGTTATACACTCTTGCTAAACTCGGCTGCTTTAGCAGTGTCATATTTGAAACGTGGTAGGTGTTTGATTACTTTTTGCTGAACAGGAGGGGGTTGCCACTGCTGTGTGATTGTAAGTACCAATGGTCTATGATCAGAGTGCGCATCTTTGTGACCTGAGTACTTTTCATCGCAGTTAACTTCTAAACGTTTGACACCCTCTAATTGGTCAGCTGTCGTAAGAAAATAGTCCACAGTGCTAAAACCTTTATTGGATAGGCATGTGTATTCCCTTGATATGTCTCCTGGTGTGCGGCCATTGAGGATGAACAACCCAGTAGTTCTGTAGAGATCCAGGAACTCACGATGCCAGCCAGCCGTGACGGTGTCGCGATTCTGGCACTCCAGCATATCGTTGGGCAGGGTGTCCTCAATGGCTTGTGGCACCAGCAACACATTTGCTAATTAACTACAATCAATGAAGTCAATGTTTATGCTTGTCCTTGCATTGAAATCTCCAACAAGAAGCACATCGCCTAAGTTCATGGCTTCTCCAACCTCTTGGCATATGTGTTCAAACAGGCTGTTGTCCGCATATGGCGAGCCTTGTGGAGTAGCATATACTATGCACAGGAACAAACGCCTTTGGAAAGCATTGCCTAAGCGCAGCCAAATCCTAGTCCCATCCCTTGCAGTATTCCAAATAGTAGTATTGTTTGCCCATGTTTCCCTGACTAGTACCGCAATGCCTCCACTGTGCTTTTGAACGACACCCTGTGGAGTCACAGGCCTGGCAACATCAAAACAGC
>Ga0209611_10009973_pt1 | contig 14140 bp, 6 predicted proteins | sample S1TSphgellanicum_3_FD_187693 | JGI IMG/M metagenome (GOLD analysis project Ga0209611, IMG submission 187693) | Host-associated microbial communities from peat moss isolated from Minnesota, USA - S1T2_Fc - Sphagnum magellanicum MG (SPAdes) (version 2) | ecosystem: Host-associated > Plants > Peat... | reverse complement strand
TGGAAACCATCTATTGTCTTGGGGTTTGGTTTTTTGTTTATCTTTGCAAGGGGATAGTTTTTGGGAGGTTGGGGTTACATTTGTTAATACTTTCTAATGTTGAATGTTTAGGATTTCTAAAGGGGCAATTGGGACAATTTGTCATCAAGTGCTGGGGAGACAAGGATGAATATTCAAATCACATTTTTTTTTCAAATCTTGTGGGGAATTCTAATTGTTTTGTGAAAGACTTATAGTTTGGGGTGTAACTTTGATGCCATATAGAAGATTAAGATAACCTATGAAAGAAGATCCATAACGATCTTATCCATTTCATGCCTATAGGTTTTTGAATTTAGTTTTAAGTCATGTAGAATTAATGATTAGATAAGAAATCATAGGAAAGTGAGGTATGTTTTTAAAAAATGTTGTTCATTAAAAATGATGAACTAATGTGATTTATTCCTACCTTAGATACATACATGTATTCTAGCCACATGTTAACAATTTGTGTTCATGTATTCTAGCCACATGTTGTTTACATTTGCACCTTCTTTTTTAGTATTACAACATTTAGGAATTTGCTCCTTGTGGTAAGTTGATCCTCAAGGCAATTTAGTCCTTTTCTTTTCAAGAAACATTTCTCCTTAGGGCAATTTAGTCCCTTTCTTCCCGCGGGAAGTTGTTCCCCTTCTCCTTAAGAAAGTTGTTCCTTAGGGGAACATGGTTGGGGCTACCATTTTGTTTTTTTCTCCTTGCAGAAAATCTTTTCTTCCTTGAGGGCATCTAGCTTGAAGAAGTTGCCCATAGGTTATTTTTTAGCTTTCATCCCTTTCATGTTTTCATCCCTTTCGTCCATGGAAGAAAAAAAACATTTGGGAAAAGGATTGAACCCCATACCCTTTGGTTGAAGGGGGAGACTCTAACCATTGTATCACTTATTTTTCCTTGGAAATATTGTGTAAGAATGATATTTAAAATGTTAATCATACTTCAAGTATAATCAACAAATTTTGATTTTAAAAAAAATATATTTGGCATTGTCTTGCAACTATGTTGAAACCGGTGTCACTTTTGATTTGTTGTTCCCATTTAGTGTCTACCCATTGTGAAGGATGAAACACAAAGTTTACCTCACACATGTGTCATGAACCATGATTTTTTGTGTTAGAAAAACCGCATTATCTTATAGTGTAGTATTGAAACAATGGATAGAAGCAAGTGATGTAGACATGGTTGAAAGTGGCACATGTTGGCTGTCAACACATGATATAAAAATCATGATTTGGATTGTGTTTTTTTCTTTGTCCTTTTTTAACACAATTCATGATGGGTATGAACACATGCTTGAAACAACTTTTGTCTTAAAAATCATCTTTTGAACATGTACAATGGGTAGGGTGTGCAAGATAGTTGTCTTTCTTCCACATTGTATAATGTGTTATTGTGGAATAACTATTAATGTTGCCATGCTATTAAGCTTTTAAAACATGTGCATGTACAATGTTCAAACACAAAACACCATTATGAATAAAGATAATGAACAAGAAAAGCATGCATTATTTTGGGAAGGAATTATCACACAATCAAAAGAAGTGCTAACTTTTCATATGTGGATAAATCAACAAGATATTAAGGTTGGGAAACCAATTGGAGAAGGCACCTATGGGCAGTGTGTGAGGCATCTTGGCTTAGATGTAAACTAGTTGTCAAGATTGTTAAATCAATTAATATCCATGTATTGCAAAAGGAGGTGGTGTTACTTTCAAAACTTAAACACCTCAATATTGTGCTATTAGTTGGTTTTTGTGTAGATGATCATAAAAGCATGATTGTGATGCCACGTTTGGATGAAGATTTGTGTCAACTTATTAAAAAAAATGCAAGAATCCAACATTCCCACAACATGTAGCAATTAAAAATCATTTCCCAAATTGCAATAGGCATGGCATATTTACATGATAAGGAGATTTTCCATGGAGACCTAAAAGCATCCAATGTGTTAGTGACTCATCATGGTGCCCGCATTCAAACAAAAATAACAAATTTTGGGGTATCACAAAGTATGCAATTCAGCTAGCAATGTGAGAGAAGGATGAATGGCAATGATCACCAAGTTTGTCTAGCTTTGGAATGTACTTTACATCATCATTCTTCAAAATAGTTGGGACACTTGATTCAATGGCACATGTTGTGTTTTTTCTCCAAGTGTGCTTATGATTCAAACATGTTTTCAATCTCCTTTAAGGAGAATTTTTGAAAATCAAAAGTATATACATATGATGAACACACACAATTGATTTTTTGGGCAAGGTGATTTGACAATTAATGTTCTTTATTATTTGATTAAAAAATTAAACATTTTTATAGCCAAATTATATATTGTGGTTAATGTAATGTCAACAGATTCAAAATATCAATTGAAATAATTGAGATCGAGTTGAAAATTTTTCATGCTTCATGAATGCAAACATTAGTTTTTAAAAATGGTACCATATTCATTTCAGATCATTGGCTAATGTTACATGCATTAACAATGTACTTTTGAAAAAATGTCCCATGCAAAATGGCAAGTTTCAACAATATGACATGGCCTCATGGGGGAATATGTTTTTGTCAAATATTGTGCTTAGATAAATGAAAAATTATGAAGGTATTATCTTCTCATGGTAAAGGTGCATCAACATTGTAAAACAAGTGGCAAATGACAAATTTTGTCACAACTAGCCCATAATGGAAAATTGTCATTAAATTGTTTAAAATGTTTGGAATTATTATGATGACAATTCTTTTATTATCGTCACCACATTAATGTGAATTGGTTGTGAAAGGAAGAAATGGATGCAAGAAATCATGATGTTATATTATAGATAAACATTTGTAAGCATCATAAGTTCTTGTTATTTTTCTTCATTTGTAAGGAATATAATTTTTTTGTGATGTTTGTTTCAAATCTACCATAATCATGCCAGACTCTAGTAGACCTTGAGTTGTACCCTACTATTGACTATAGAGAGCTAGCAAAAATAGAACCAAAATTCAAAGCAAATGTGAGAATTTGGGTAGTAAAGAATGGGTTGTAGGACCATAAGATTTATGCAACTATGATTTGAATGTATAATCCATTATTTTTTAATATGTTGCCATAACCTTTAGGAAACAATATATGGCATGATTATGAATCGCAATTATAAAATACAATTTAAAAGGTAGTCAAACTACTTGTTGAGATCCGATACCAAGTAGAAAATTAGTGCTCAACAATGCCATTCATATATGGTGGCCCAAAATTGAAATAAACCTTGAGAACAAAGAATATGAGTCACCTATGTTTGTGTACAACAAGGAAATGGACGCACTAGTTTTAACGGTGTTTAAAAGCATGGAGGTGGAAGAGGATAAGGCACTTCACAATTCATGAAATAGATGAAGGCACCATGAATTTCAATCTATCGAAGTTTCTTTTGGCCACAATTATAGTATGACTTTTTTTTCACACTCTTGTAATGTATTGATGATAATGGATAATGTCTATTTTTGGGCTTATGAATAATGAATGTTGTTTGAGTGTTGTCTATTCCAATATTCCAATAATCATTTTGTAAAACATTGTGTGATTTTAGGTGGAAAAAGATTAGAAATACCAAAGCTTCTTGGACACATTTATTTTGAAAATAAGAATTGGTTTGATCAACTTGAATGATAATGTGAAATAGTTTTTCATAGACCAATGATTTCAAGAACCAAACATTCAAGAAATATTACATGCAACATGACAATAACTTTGAAAATTGCCATGGTGTGGCTACTATTGCAAAAAAACTCTTGTATAAAACATCCAATTAACAAAACAAGGGAAGTGAACAAAGACTAACAATATAACTCATATCACAAAGGTTAGTGATGTTCATAACTAAACATAATAGAGTCCGCATGTGATGGATGAAACATCCTAAAGGCACATTGCAAAAGGAGTGAATGGGAACCACTATCTTTAATATAGCCAAAAATTGTAGGAGGTCACAAAAGCTTGTAATTGTAAAAATTAGCAAAATCACATAGTGAATTTTGAAACTTTACAAATCAAACTAGAAGACAAAAATTAATTTCACCCTTTTATAACTTATGACCTCAAGTTCACCATTGCAACATGTGACATCAAATTTGTGGAGTCATTAATACTAGCAAAACCCTTGGCAACTTGTTCAACAAAGTTAAGGTTTTGTTGAATTCTCAACCTCATCTTAAAAAAGTAATTGCCAACTATATTATTAGTTTTGAAATATAAAGGTTTTGAATAAGCTTTTACCAACCTATATTATCAGTGAAAGGACTCCACATTGTGATGAACTTCTTATTTTGAAAAAGTTCATGGGTAGGCTGCAAGTTGCTAATTGATTGATGATGTATGGGGATCTTTAAGTTATGCTTGAAGATGGGCCCAAGTAAGCCTTCAAGCACAAATTTTGCAATCTCAAGGTGTACATGTAACCATCCATGGAATTGAATAATTATGTCAATTTCATCTTAGATTATCAGTTTTCACTTGGATTTTTGCACAATATGAGCACCAACATAAGATGCATGAAACTTTTTGATGTCCATAACAACATAAAATTAGGTCTTACAAAAAAACACAAAATATTGAATGCAATAATGGAAATAATCAATGAAATGGAAAAACAACTAAGAGTGATGTAAAAAACCAATGTTAGAAGAGGATATAAAATTTTTATGTGTAAATAAAAATTGTCACATTATGCAAAAGTTAATATATAGATAAAACGATCTTTAAGTTTCACACATAAAATCTGAAAAAAAAATTAAAATTCACAAAAATGAAAGAAATAAAATTAATTAAATATATCCAATTGGTGATCAATATTTGTAGTGGGGAATCATTACACTAAAAAGTCCAAGTTCACTATGTGTTCCATTAGATTTTTAGTGAAATTGTACAAATTTACCATGCGAAAGTGACCAACCCTTTAATAAACAAGGACCAATTGTTACAAATGAATGAATTCAATAATAGCTAATTGAATCCACTAGTAGTTAATCAAATTCACTAATAGTTAAATCATTAACTATAAATTCATTAATTATTAAATTCACTAAAAGATAAATCATTAATAATAAATTCCCCAATTGTTAAATTATCAATAATAATTCCATTAATAGTTAATTCCAAACTTAAACTAAATGCCTAAGAATCTTCATTAAGCTACCTAGCCTAAGTTAGCAATGTAGCCCACCTAAACACCTAACTCACCAACTTAAGGTGTAAGTGTGAAGGTTTGAACCTTTCATCTTGTTTAAATGCCATGTTTAAAGAGCAAGTCATTAACCATTAAACCAATATTTAAATGAATGATTTTTTAATCATCACATATTTTTATGCACATTTTTTACTTCAAACTATTATTGACAATTCTTGGCTATTCTAAGTTATCTTATCATAGACTATTGTTTGTTCTTCTATTGTAAACTATTGTTCATTATTCTAGGCTATTATTGGTTATTCTATCAAGGTTATTATTGAATATTCTACATTATTTACCATTGGTTATTTTGGGCTATTATAAGTAGTTTTACCCCATTTTTGGTTATCATATTTTAAGCTATTGTTGGTTATTTTTCATTATTTTATCCTAAGTTATTGTTTGTTATTTTAGACTATTTTACCTTGGACTATTTTTGGTTATTATTTCCTAGGCTATTATTGTTTATTTTAAATTATTTTATCATAGGTTATTTTTACCCTAGGCTATTTTTTATTATATCTTAAATTATTATTGGCTATATATTCTAGGCTATTTTACAATAAGTTAGTTTTGGATGTTCTATTTTAAGCTATTGTTGGTTATTTTAGGTTATTTTACCCTAGGTTAGTTTTGGCTATTATATCTTTACTTATTGTTGGTTATTTTAGGCTATTTTATTTTTAAATATTTTTGATTATTATAGCTTAGGTTATTGTTGGGTATTCTAGGTTATTTTACTTTAAATTATTTTTGGTTATTTTATCCTAAACTATTACTGGTTACTCTATGTTATTTTACCCTAGGTTATTTTTTGTTATTATATTTTGGGCTATTGTTCATTATTTTAGGTTATTTTATTTAAAATATTTTTGTTTATTCTATCCTAATTTATTATTGGTTATTCCAGGCTATTTTACCCTAACTTATTTTTGGTTATTTTGTTTTAAACTATTGTTGACTATTTTAGGTTATTTTATTTAAAACTTTTTTTGGTTATTATATTGTAAGCTATTGTTGTCTATTTTAATCTTAAACTTTTTTTTGCTTATTTTATTGTAAGTTATTGTTATCTATTCTAGGCTATTTTACCCAAAATTTGGTTATTTTATTGTAAGTTATTGTTATCTATTATAGAATATTTTATTTAAAGTTATTTAATGTTATATTTATCATAAGATATTATTTGCTATTATAAGTAATTTACTATAGGTTAGTTTTGGTTATTCTATAGTAAAATATTTTTTTAGAATAAGCCATTATTGACTATTCTAGGTTATTTACCATAAGTAATTTTTAGTTATTATATTGTATGTTCTTAGTGGTTATTCTAGGTTTTTTTTAGTTAATATATTGTAAACTATATTGGCTATTATAAACTATTCATCATAGTTTAATTTTGGTTATTTTTATTCTATTATAGGCTATTATTGTAAACTAATATTGGTTATTCTATTGTAAGTTATTATTGGTTATTTTAAACTATATTTTTATAATCCATTCTTGATTATTCTTAGTTATTTTAAATTATTATACCTTAGGTTATTCTTGGTAATTTTATTGTAAGCTATTGTTAAATATTTTAAGTTGTTATACCACAAATTATTTCTGATTATTATAAAGTATTTTATTGAAAATTATTATTGGTTATTCTATCATAATTTTTATTATTATTTTAAACTATTTTACATATGTTATTATTAGTAATTTTAAATTATTCTACCTTAAGTTATTCCATTTTAAATTATTATATGTTATTTGTTATATATTATTTGTTATATTTTAAATTATTTAAGATAAAATAATCTATAATGACATAAAATAAAATGACTTTGAATAGTTTAAGGTATAACTTGAAATAACATATAATAATTTAAAGTATAGCCTAAGGTTAGTTAAATAATTTGCCTTAAAATAACATAAAATAAAAAAACTTACAATAAAATAGGATATAACCTATGATACCTTAGCCTACAATAACCCATGAACTAAGTTTTTCCATAGTCAAAGTACCTACCAAAACAAACTTGGTTTTGGGCTTTTTGAATTGCTATGAGCAAGGACAACAAAAGATTTTAACAATAAGTCCTTTGTATCCCTCAATTTAATCATCTTTGTGAGGCTTCAAGTGTGTAGATTAAAGTCAATTGACTTTGGACTTTGTGTTGGGATGTCTTTTAACATGTTTGTGATAGTTGAGAAAAATAGAAGAGAGAAATGTCCTTATGTAAGGGAAATGAAATATGACAGTTGGAAGGGTAAAGAACATGAAACATTTGCATAAAACTTCATGCTACTTCATGAAATTAGTTTCATTCATGAAATATTAATTAGAGTTATCTTATCCATTAAAATTCATCTAGATTTCATGAATGCACAAATCTATGGAACATCATTCGTGAATCCAAATATCATCCATGAATGAATGGACAAACCTTTATTGATAAAATTTATGGATAAATTTCATGGATGGATGGATGGATGGATCTCCACGAATGAATTTTCATGTTATTTTAGGATGAAATAAAAGTCATTTAAAAAATATCATCTATAACTTCATTTCATCCACAAAATATAGTTCATTCACATTTTCATTTCATCCATAAAAATTTGTCAATCATTCATGAATTTTTTAATGAATGAAATAAGTATCATTCATGAAATATGGTGCTCAAAGATCATATTAGGTGTCCGGTTACTCATTAAGCTATATAGTATACGGATGTAATGGGTTTAGAAGTATTTCTAAACTTGCACAAGCTATATGGATTGTAAGTTCTATCAATATTGGGTTATAGTGGGTACACAGTTACCTCCTATCTGTCTAGTATATACATATAGGGATACAATATATCACATATAGAACATATGGATACAATTGGGTACATCATTAGTAATACATATGGGTAACACCCAAATGGGATATTGAGGTATGGGGACCTTACAATTGGGGAATGAGAGAACTACAAGATCACCCATGAAGATTGTAAACAATGTGTTTTCTTTTTGCTTCTTTAATGTTGTTTAATTGGCTATGGTCCCTTTCTATACGACTACAATAAATCTCCAAGCAGATGAAGTTACATGTGAGCCCATGAATCCCATGTAAGTGCATATGCCAAAGTTTCTAAGTTGCTTACGATACATACTTAGTCTCTAAAACTGTCTAATTAGGTACCTCAATTCTTTGAATGGCAGTTGGAAGTGGTTTTCCATTAAAGAGATTATCAGTACGCTATTTGCCATTATGTGGTTCATCAAGTGCAAGCAGATCTTTGTTGATAAGATGTTCTATTTAAATATCCAACTCTCAAATATATATATATTTTTGGCACCAATAAATACAAAACTTTGAACCTTCTTGTTTGAGCAACACAAGATTTTGCCCTTGGATTTGTAATAGATTATTTTGTTTTTAAATGGGTCAGAAAATGCACCGATTGAATATTTGGCGACTTTAAAAATTACACTTTTAGAATTAAGAAAAAGAACAAAAATGGTCTTGATTACCATGAGTTGGTGGTAGAGAAGGTTTTGAGAAGAGGTTTAATTCTCTCTCCCACTTTGGAAATTTTGGAGAACTTTAGAACCAGCAACTATATTAACAGTTATGGTGTATAAAACCACAAAAACTATCTGGAAACCATGTTTAAGAAGAACAAAGAACAAATCAGAAACAAATCATGTTAAAAGACACCCCAGGATGTGTTGGATTGCAGTTATTTCATGATGCTTGAGAGGGAAAAAACAAAATGCTCACAAAAGTAGCTTGGGTGAAAAGTAAACAGACAACTTCCATGCATGCATATCATGGATTTATCAACAAAACCCACATCATGATCCATACACATTTTCCACATTTGCTCTTCACCATTCAAAGGTCTCTATACAAATGTACCTCATCCACAATACCACCACTTCTGCCTCTACTTGTGCCTCAAAACAACCAAAACTCAAAGAGGATGATTCTCCCTCCTCATGGGAACAAACTCCAAACTTTTCCTGAAGTTTGAACCTAAACCCTAAACCTCCTCAGCTTTGTGTTTGAAAAGTCTCATCACACCATGAAAGTGCACAGCCCCTGCTTGAGTTACATTCTCAAGCTTTTGTCAAGCTACATTCCACAGTGCATTGGAACATTCTTGCACAAAATTTTGCAAAAGAAACTGTCACATTTCATGTGTTTTTGTTCATACCAGATTTACAATTCTTCATGTTTGCCTGCCAGATTTTTCAGTTTCTCACTGGTTTCTGCTGTCATCTTTGATGCTGAATCTTTTGCTCCAGCATATTGTGCCTGAGCTTGCTTGCTGCTGGCATCATAAGTTTCATAAACCTGGCCAGTTGTAGCATCAACTGTTTTCTCTAGTGTTCCGGATGCGATTTGAGCAGCTTCCCGAGCTTTTTCAATGGCAAGTTCATAAGCTTTCTTGGCACTCTCAGCTGCTGCTTCTGCTGCCTCTTGGGCTTGTTTGGTGACTGCATCAGAAGTTTCTTGAGTTTTGCCTGTGGTTTTCTTCCCTGTCTCAGCTGCAGCTCTGATCACTTTCAAAGCTTTCTCAAAAGCCACCTCATAAGCTTGTTTGGCTGTTTCTACTGCTGTATCCAATGCAGCTTGGCTGCTCTGTGCAGCTGCTTCATATGTTCTCTTGCCTGTCTCAGCAGCAGCATTCACAGTATCTTTTGTCTTCTGAGATGCTGCACCTCCAAGCTCCTGGGCTTTGCCAGTTGTTACATCATAGGTCTTCTTGGCGGTCTCTGCTGCTCCTGTTGCTGCATCAGCTGCTGTCTCTGTACTGTACTGTGCTGTATCCTTCACATTGTTGTGCACATCTTCAGCTGACCTGGTTCAATGGACATGTCCACAAAAGCAGCCTTCAATGTAAAACAAAATGGGTCACAAACTAAAGGAAACTATGAAGACAAGACCAACATTCTGGATCTTCATAGTCAACCATGATTCTTAGCAAAACAACCCACATGACAAAAGTCTTGTTGGTGGCTGTGCTTCAAGGAAGCTGTGTGGGCTAAGAAGGATTCATGAAGCAAACAGATTGTTGAGGACTCTCAGCTACGTCTATAGCAAGGGCCTAAAAGGCTGCATGCACATGCAGGGACCCATTACAGCCTGAATCATGTCTGTAGACATGATATGCAGTACCCACAACTGATAATCAGCAGATGTTTGCCAAAATAGTTCAGTTCTTTGAAAAAGGAAGGGGTCTGCCAGCCCCAATCTGAATTTCCCAGAATCTTGACAGTAATGAATAAGTACATTAAGTCTTCTATTAGCTAGTGACGTTATTGAGATATCTCAATCGTTTGGACTGTCCCCTACATGGAAAGATCTAGAATTCAATTCTATGAAATTTTGGCTCTATAGGTTCAAGTATTTCTTTTTTTCCCTGCAGGCCCTCATGAGAATTAATTAGTGCTGAACATCAATCTTGCCTACAGTATCTCCTTCTCTGTTTCTCACCATCATGAGAATTAATTAGTGCTGAACATCAATCTTGCCTACAGTATTCCTTCTCTGTTTCTCACCATGTGTACATAGATGATCTTTCCTTCTTGTTTCAAGGTTCCCTCATGGGTGTTGGTTGTTGTCATCTTCTCGCCAAATGAGCTCAACAAGAGAACAAGTGTACAAAGGACGACGCTTTCCAAAGCAAGGATATAGGATCATATATTGTACCTAGCAGTAACATCAGTGAGAGTAGAGAGCTTCTCCACGATCTTCTCCTTGGCCCAACCTGCCCAGGTGCTGGCATGCTCTGCAGCCGCATCGGCATTCTGTGCAGCAGATGCATGCTTCGTCGCCTGCTCTCCCGTCTCGCTCGCCAACACCAAAGCACATGTGGCTACCAAGCCCAGTATCAGGCACAGCAGGAACAGCCTCCGTCCCTCCATGATAACTGCTGCTGCCTACCACAAGCTGAACTCGAAAAAAACACACACACAAAACAGTTCTTGCAACAACCCAAGTTCCAATCCCCCAAAAAAACACAGACCCACACTTTGATTTGCAAAACCCCTTGCTTTTTACAAAACTCAAAATCTCCCACTTCAAAATCGTTTACTCCACAGATGTATTGAAATCCTTTCTTACACACCAAGAAAGGAACACACTCCAATTAAACTCCAACCCAAAACACACCCCAAGAAAACAGGATTAGGAAGTCTTGTCTGGAATTTAACCCAAGAAGCTAGCCACAGTACATTGATTCACGCAAGATGAAAATCATAACAACCCACAACAGGATTTTGATCCACTACTATTGTTTCAAAGATTTGGGGTCCAGAGCAGGAGCTTAGGAGATCTCAATCTCTTTGGGTATACGAATTTATCTGAGACCATTTGGTGGGGTGGAAGAAATTGGAGGAATTTGTGGCGGTTGGTGGTGAATCTGATTCAGAATCCCGGCGGATGATCCATGCACACTTTGATGACGTGGCTGGTTGGAGCTAGAGCGTGTATGCCAGGTGTCGTTGAATGTAGCAGACACACACACCTGCATGCACACATGTCATCATGAGACACTTGGCACATTGCTGTAGTTTGATTCATGGCTGGCTCTGTTGGTGCCTTTGATGTAACTCCAGAGCGCTAACTTATGACAAGAAATGATTTGTTTTTTGAGGAAAATTGTTTTGGAAAAAATCATTTCCATCTTGTGGAACCTGCCAGGTACAGACCATTGTGCCTCGTAAGAACCTTGCCTGTAAGAAATTTCCAAGGGTGAGTCCTGAAGAGGGAGCCAAAATTTCGAAACAGGCACAAATGGAACTCGTACCTGGCACATTCCGAAATGTAATGGTTTTCATGAATTGCAGAATGGGCATGTGGATTTTGAACAATGTTTAAGTCAGGTAGACCCAAAGAACACTTGTTCATTGTGTGAAAACCATTGTGTATAGGGCCATGGAATAAGGGCAGAGCTAGAGGACATTCCTTTCTTTTGTTTAAGGGCCATGGAATGAGGGTGTTCGCCACGTTCCATATGCGTTCCCAAAACAAATGAATGCTCACAAGCCCTGCTCTCACTACTCTGTCCCCAGAATTCTGCCCTTGTCATTAGCCTAGGCCAAAAATGGTGAAGCACACAGGTAGGCATAGGAATTCTTGGCAGCCACATTCACAACAGGGACCCAATTTCTTTTTAGGGGGCGGTTTGGCTTTGTTGTTCCCAATGTGTTCCCAAAGTTCTCAATGTGTTACCCTAAACACCTATAAGGCCAGGTCATGGGATTTTTTTCCTTGGACTAGAAGGCACATATTCAAGTGTTTTGAAATTTTTTTTTGTTGGACCCCGCTTGATCAACCTTCCTAGCCTAGGCCTCTAGGTTAGTCTAGTAGGTAATGTTTCGGCAATCTGTCTGTTGGACAATAATGGGCTGGGTGTTGTTACGTGGCTAGCTACTATCCAATGTGGGGTTTTTTTTACTGAGCACCAAATTACATGAGTGTTCATTCATTGGAAGTGTTAGATCCAATTGATTATAGTCACACTTGAATTGAAATTTAAGTTTGGGATAGCTATGTAATCTTTTGGTGTGAGCATCGGTTGCATGGGTAATGCCTCACAATTTTTTTTTCTTTAGCATTCAAAGTTTTGCCATAGTTGGCCTATATGCTCAATCTTGCTCATATGTTTATGAATGCTTTAATTTTTTACTACATGTTCTTTTTACACTACATTTTTCAAATCCAATGGTGCATTTCTTTTAATGTCTCAATATGTGCATAGATCTAGGAAAAAAAATTCTTGGAACAATTTTGATAGTGAAAATTACAAGGGCTTAAGATTTTAGGGGTAATCTTGACAGCACAGTCAAGGCACTCACAAGGCAAATCAAAGATTTGGGTGTAAAAACTCCCCTCAGGACCAACTTAGGTGAGAAAAGTAAGGGTGTCTCTAGTAAACCAGAAGGCAGATTATGCTTTGTAAATAAAACTTGTAAAAAAAACACTGAAAAATTAGGTCAGGTTTTTAAGTGGCTAGAGAATGGGCCCTACACGCCAATTCTGCCTTGTAAACTGCCAGGGCAAGCTTGTTAGGGTGGGCCTTGTGTTAGGGTCACCTATGGCATTAAAGGTTGGACCAAAAAAAGATAAAAAGCTCTTAAGAGTAGAGACAGGTTGCAGAAAAAGAGAGAGAGGTACGGCGGTAAAATCAGCAGCAGAGGCCGATTCTGACTGACCACTGGGTCGAATCAGCTGATCTTGGCTATAACCGTAGTTTCATATACACTACTTTTCGTGAGGCACATTGTCAGCACTTGTATGCGATCCTTCGAGTATTGGAGTTAGCACAAGGTGGGTGTTGGAACTTTTGGATTTAGGGTTTGTTGTTCCCAAGGTGTTCCCCAACACGTTCTTGATAACACCTCACTTTTTCCCATATCCTAAGTTCTACTCGTGTAACATGTATAGCCAACCCAAAAAGGAGGAGATTGTAATATATCTATCTTAGGACTATCCCAAGCTTGATTAAAATGTTTTTGTGATTGGCCAATCAAATATGCCCATGACAAAAGGAAAAAAAAAAAGGTGAATTTTGAGGGCCTTCATATCTTATCAGCCCTTTTAATTTTTAAAACCTTGTTTGTATAGAGTTTAGGGTTAGAGGACTACTGCAGAAAAAAATACACAAAGAAACAATTTTGTGCCTAGGGATGAAAAAAAGCATATATTATTGCCAATAAGATTGTTAGAAAAGGGAGCTTTGCATTGTTTTGAGGAGTTAATTCCATTAAAGTGGCATTAAAATGTTGTAATAGCAGCATAGGCTTGTCCCAAGGTGCAAAGAAAAGATAATGACCAATTAGATTATTCAAATAAATGCCTTCAATTTTTTAAAAGATTTGCCTTAATGAACTAGTACTTTACATGTTCACAT
>Ga0209611_10009971_pt1 | contig 14141 bp, 8 predicted proteins | sample S1TSphgellanicum_3_FD_187693 | JGI IMG/M metagenome (GOLD analysis project Ga0209611, IMG submission 187693) | Host-associated microbial communities from peat moss isolated from Minnesota, USA - S1T2_Fc - Sphagnum magellanicum MG (SPAdes) (version 2) | ecosystem: Host-associated > Plants > Peat... | reverse complement strand
GAAGATCTTCCCGATACGTAGTCGATCCAGGAGACCTGAAATCAAGGGCAAGGGATATCGATTCTTTTTGGTTATCTTGTTGAATCCACGATAATCCACACAGAGTCGAAGGGAGCCATCCTTCTTCTTGACAAACAAAATTGGGGCGCCGGCTGGAGACTTGGAATGCTGAATGAACCCCTTGGCAAGATTTTCAGTAAGGTAACCACGCAGGCTTGGAATTCCGCTTCCGATAGGCCATAGATAGGACCAAAGGGTGGTGAGTGTCCTTCTTCTAGATTAATCGGGCAGTCATATGGACTATGGGCGGGGAGCTAATCAGCATTAATTTTTTCAAAAACATCAACAAAGTCCTTGTACTTCTTGGGAAGGTTGACAGGTGTTGGTTCTGATGGGGGGTTTGTGTTGTTGACTGGGTTGACATGGATGGCGAAGACTTGAAGATTCTTAGTAGCCCGATAGAAAGGGATAACTCTATCAACGAAGATCTGGACAGGGTTGGTTTTCTGGGCAGGATTCTTGACAAGGTTCTTAACAGGACAAGGTTTAGTTCTGACCAACTAGGGGTTCTTGACTGCAGGACTTGACATAACAAACTTGAGAAAACTGGAATTGGTTCTGACGCTCTTTGGGTTCTTGACCACAGGGTTCTTGGCAGGACTGGACAAAGTGTTTTTCTGAGCGTGGGGTTCTTGAGAGGTGCACCGTTGTGCACTGAAGGTGAGGGTTCTAGACTGCCAATCAATATAGGGTTGTGTGCTTTTAGCCAAGGCAAACCAAGGATGATAGGATGGTGAGGGGTGAAAATGATGTTGAGAATAATCTTCTCCGTGTGCTTACCGATACAAAGTTCTAGAGTGGTTGTCTCGTGTGTGATTGCACCAGAAGCAATGGTTCTCCCATTAATAACCTCTACCGGAACAGGGGTTGACTTCTTGATCACAAGGATGTTGTGTTGGACGACAAATGTTTGGTCGATGAAAAAAGAGGTGCGCCGGAGTCCACCAAAGCTGACACTTGTGGTATGTCTTTTGGAATACGAATGATGTCCACATACTGAGTGAAACTAGGACTGGGACCAACAGTGGAACAGGAGCCTTTGCAAAGGTGGTGTTGGGTGAGATCCAGTCGCACGGCTCCTATTGTGACTGGATGTTCTTGTTTTCCAACTCTTGGGGAGTTTCCACAGCTTGTACTTGAAATTTGACAAGCTTTTGAAGGCACTAACGAGTTATATGCCCTGGGTTGCCATAATAAAAACATAGATTGTTTGTCCTTCGGCGAAGTTTCTCGGCTTCTGTCAAAGATTTAAACTTAGCTGTGTCGATCTACATCGGAGCAGGTCCAAAAGAGGCAGGTCGGGCAACTGGTGTTGTTTGAGGAACTGAGGGGAGCGTAGTAGGCCGAGTGTTCCAAATCTGGGCGTTGGAGGTGACTTTCTTTTCCTGGCGACATTCAAACAGACGATTATCGCACCGAATTGCCTGGGTGATAGTTTCGCTGAAGGAAAAAGGGTCTGTGAGTGTCAACAAAAGATCTTGAACATCATCACGAAGCCCACAGTGAAACTAATCAATCAAGGCAACTTCTCCCCAAGTGACGTCGCAGGCAAGCTACCTGAATTATGAGGCGTAGACGATGGCCGAACGTGTCCCTTGCTGGAGGTGACACAGCTTATTAGCTGAAGTCCTGGCCTTGTCACTGTCCCCAAACACTGCTTCAAATTCTACCATAAAGGCGTTGAAATCTTGTAGGAGAGGAGATGATGTTTCCAGGATGGGAGCAAACCATGCTGCAGCTGTCCCAGTGAGTAGGGTTCCAATGAATCCTACACGAGTGGTGTCATCAAAATAACGACGAGGGTGTAGTTGCATGATCAGGCGTACCTGGCTAACAAAGCCTCGAAATTTGAGGCGTGTTCCATCAAACTTTTCTGGCAGACTGATCTTGGGCTCTGGGGCGACCATTGCAAGAGCAGGAAGTACTGGGGCAGGAGGTGGTGGCTGATTCTATAGGCGGGTCACCGAGTCTCTAAGCACGGCATTTTCGTGTTGAAGGTGCTGAAGGGCGGCGAGGATTTGAGTGAGATCGATGTTTGATTCTGAGTTGTCCATGGTGGTAGTTCTCACACTTTTGTGCTTCCCAATCTTCAAACTCCTTCCTTCAAGATCTCCCAAGTTGTATTTGCTGCATTTCAAAACTTTGGTTTTGATGTCTTTTCAAAACAAACTTTTGTCATAGCAATTTTGCAAAGCTACACTGCTCACATATGACCTTGGATCATTCTAAAATTTTGGTAAAACATGAGCAACTATGTCTACTACCTTCTCACAAAATCTCAGCTCATTTAACTTCGAAAAGTGAAAGATCTTGCTACTTCCTTGAAGCCACTTCAAACTGGGACTTGAACACAAAATGACTTACAACTCGCTCTCAAAAACTCCAAAATCCTTGAGATTTTGGGAGACACATAAAATATATGTCTTCTATATCTACTCAAAATTTCAGCCCTATTGATGATGACCACAAAGAGATATCACTTTCAAAAGAAACTGACTTCAAAACTGAGATTCAAACTTCAGATGCTTGGATCTCTCACAATACAAGTCCAAATGACATGAAATTTCTTTCACACATATATTCTTATATGATCTATAAGATCACAAAGTTACAGACTCAAAAAAGCTTAAACAAAGGAGATATGACCAAAAAACTAGATTTGACACAGAGTTTTCAAAAGCTCTTAACTCTCACAATACAAGTCCAAATGACATGAAATTTTTCTCACACATATATTCCTATATGATCTATAAGATCACAAAGTTACAGACCCAAAAAATCTTAAACAAAGGAGATATGACCAAAAAACCAGATTTGACACAAAGTTTTCAAAAGCTCTTAACTCTCACGAAACATATCCTTTTCTTTTGAAACTTTGAGAGGTAAAGCGTCCTATAGTCTTCTATAACCTTTCCAAGTTTCACCCCAAGATACTTCTAGCTACTTACTGAAACAACAAAACAAGCAAACAAGAAGAAGGAGCAAATCAAACTGTTATGGACCGACTACAAACAAGTGGAGAATTACAAGACAAGACAAGCTTTATTGATCCATCAACTGGTGTTGATCTGCTGAAGGGTTGTTCCCCAGACTATCTCCTTTTATAACCCTGAATCATACTAGTCCCAAAATATCCTAGGACATGACATTGCCCAAAGTATCCCAAAATATCCTAGGCCATGACAGTGTACATTAAGATCAATATGGTAAATACACTATGAAAAATCGCTTCCACCAAAACCACATTGCCTTGTAACTAAAATTAAAAAAAAACTCATATACAATTGTTATGTAACTATCTTTTGGGTATTATAACTATTTTGCAACTATCCCTTTAGAAATATGGTGTATTAATAAATAAATTATCACATCAAAAAATCAATTAGTTGTATTATAGTTGCAAGTGATTTGAAAATGGGTCTTCTATATGATAATTTATACATATCGTACATACATATGTAGTCAACCATGTTTGACTTTTTCAAGAGTTGCATTGTAGTTACATGTGATAATTACTTTAAAACTATTGTAAATGAATCATTAAAATAACAACTATGTTACAACTAGTGTACAATGTACATACATGTGATCATGCCATGTGTCCACATTTCCACCACTCATTATGTGATACATTTGCAACTAATTTTTTATTATGATTCCCATTGATACAATTAGTATGGCCATTACTAAAGTACTATTGTTCAACTATGTTATGATTATAATACAATTATTTATAACTTAATAAGGATACATGTTCATTAGTTATTTATATCTTCACCATATGTGTTTCATTTTGAGTGATTTAAAATGTTAAGGGAACACTACTTCAAGTTTTAGAAATCATCTTTGAAGTGCAAAGGAAAATGAGTAATGAAAAAATAACAAGAAAAGAAATAAGCTTTTCAATTTACAAAACGTGTTTTTTTTTCTTGTTTGTATTCTTTGGTCCCCTCCTACTTTCAAGTATGATAATTTTCTTATTTTTTATTCATTTTAAATGATTTAAAATACTATAGGAGTGCCGTTTTAAAGTTTTATAAATCATCTTTGAACTTTAATAGCAACAAAGCAACATACAAGGAAATTTGTGGGTGTTTGGGAACCAACATTATAACATTTGGTGGTTTTTATTTGAGTTCTTGATCCCTTTAACTTTGAGGGGCCATAGTTTTTTCAATTCTATTCCATTTTTTATGATTTTTAATGCACTAAACACACTAATAAGAGGGGTTCAGGTTTTGTTTAAACACCAAAAACAGTGCAGCCCTCCCCTTGGATCTAGCCTGCCTTGAGCACTTAAGTGTTATAATTAGAATTCAATTATAATTAATGAACAATTAAAATATTTAACCCATATACTATATTTTTGAATCCCATATTACACACTATATACAAAGGTTTGTTCTTTTATGTTCTCACATTAAAATACATGGGCCATTTTGGGATGAGCTGAAAAAAACTTAAAGGCAAAACATAAAATTAAAAAAAAAATCATGGCTATTTTTTAATGCATTTAATCTTGTGTTTTTTTACCTTCTTACCTGCCTAGGTAAGTAAATAGGTCCTACTTTTCTACCTACCTATGTGGGTAGGTAGGTCTTAGGTAAATAAATAGGTATGTAAGTTTTGAGACCTACCAACCTACTTACTTATAGTTATGTATGACCTACCTAGCTACTAAAATAATTATATATATATATATATATAAAAGAATATAATTAGTAATCGATGTGTCAATTTTTTTTATTGTGCCACGTGTCACAATTTCAAACCATCATTAATAATCATAATGGACGATGGAGACCAATATTTTGAAAAAAAAATTATGTTTGAAAATTTTCATAATGCCATGTGTTAGATTTTAATAGATGGATGATAATTAATGACATCAACATGACATCATAGTTGTAGTTATAACGGAGTTGCATAATAGTTGAAAATGAGTTGTTTTGACTAAGTTGCAATTGAGTTGTAATGAATTGCATTGTGTATATAGTGAATTGCAACTATGTAATTCATGCAACTTGTATGTTAGCATTCACGGCGTATAAATATAGTGAGTTGCAAAACCAGTTACAAAACACCCTTTTTCTCATAGTGATATTTTTTGATCATTAAAAAATGTCCTTAAGTTTTTTTAAACATGGTTCAAAAATTATGTGTACATGTGTAGTTTTGTCAAAAATGAATAAACATGAATAACAATATTGATTCAAATTGTTTCATATTGTAACCATAAATAAAATATAATATGTCCTACATGATGGCATAAAATTTTAGTATTACAAAACACCATTGCAAATGAATCTATAATTCAAAAATATTGATAAAAAAGGTTGCACTATAATGATAATCACTTTATTTCTTTAAATAATTAGGTTACATTTCAAAGGTTTGGAAGGAAGTTGGGGAGATGTCAATACAACAAACAAGACATTATTTGATATTTTTAATAAAACTTTAGCAAATCCAAATGAAAGATTGTCTTTCTAAAAATGTTTTGGAGTCTTGCATTCCTTATTAGTGTATATTTCAACAAGATCAAAATTTGTTGAATTAGTTTTTACCAATCATTTTTTCACTTATTCGTTGAAGGAATAATCTTCTATATTCACCCAACATTGTTTAACATATCAAAATATTCATTCTACCTAAAAACACAAGAACACAAGACATGGTTCATGCTGAAAATTGTCTTGTAGAAAAAGAGAAATGTCATGTAGCACTACTACAACCAACCGTCCTACTTCTTGTTCCACCTCTTCTTGCAACCTTTATATTGCATGTATAACTATGCTTCTCACAAAGTTGATTAAACCATTTCTAACTCACAAACAACATTCATTTGGTGGGACTAACTCTTATTTTAGTAGCAAACACAGGCATTATAATCTTGGACAACCCATCATTGGATTTGAAGATGATATAAAACACTCTACCAAATTTCTTTGCGCAATTGAATTCTACCCCAACTCCGCTCATGTTCAATTGAATTCCCACCCCTTTCCATTCATGTTCTTTCATTCTTGATAGCCATAGTCATTGAAATTTACTTGTACCATAAAAGAATAGCCCATGAGACTTCAAATGGAAGGTTTAGATTTTCTTGTTGTTATGCTTCAAAATTGAAACATACTTTACCAATAACCAAAACTTTTATAAGTCAAAACTCGAAACCATGTAGCCATCTAGCAATTTGTTTCCTACCCATACTTGTCTAACAAAAGTCCAATATAAAAAACCTATGACTTTTGGCTCCACCTAGATTCAAAATCTTTTTTAGTTCTTTATTTGAAGATTACTAACCCACCTAGTGGGACTTAGTGTGTTATTTTTTTATCAAATTTTAATATAATATTCCAAAGATAAAAATCACCAGATTTCTATATTAGGTTCCAGTAGATTGTTACAAATATAACATGATGCTCATATACAATGCTTTTTTATGAAAAAAGTTTGGGAATTTATTTTTCTAGTGTTAATTTGACTAAGTTTGCTAATATTTTGGAGAAATTGAAAGCAAAACCCTGCATATGTAAACTTATTCTCATGTTTTATTTACCGACAAGTTTGGCTAAAACTTCTTATAGACAAATGGCTCTTTGGCAATTTTCTTTCAAATTTCCGATTTCACAAAAGTGGCTAATTTTTGCTGGAAAACCACAATTTTCCAAGTTTTTCTCAAACAGAAAATAGAAAAAAAGGGAAAATTCGCAACTATAAAAATTGTATTAATAGTTCAGTTGTGTCACAAAATTGAAAAATAATAATATTGGGGTTCAAAATACATAAAGTATCTCAAGAGAAAAAGGCCAATATAAATGTATGGTAACTAGAAAAGAAAAGAAAATGGGTCCTTTTACTTCCTAGCTTGTTGGCGTAACATTAAGTACCCAAACTAATGAGTAAATGAGCCTCCTTTGTGACTCTTTCCATAAGGTTGGGGGCAATGTTTTTTAAATTGGTGAATTTTCGCCAAATTTTGACCTCAAAAAATATGATTTCAACCTCTACAAAATTTCACTGGATTTTCCATGGAAAAAATTGGCCAAATTCACCAGATTTCAAGAAAAAGAAAAAGAGTTCCAATCGCCAGATTTTTATGCTAAGTTCCAGTATAGTAGCCAAGAATATAGAAGGATCCTGTTTCTAAAAATAAATAAATAAATAAATAAATACTTTCATGTGTGGTAGTATGTAGCCAGAGTGAACCAGCTCCAAGCAGCGCACCATCCACTGGATGCCCGTTCTAACTCAGTTGTGGATGAACCTCTACTGAGTTTGGGTCCCAGTTATTTCCTTTTGTAAAATTTTCATTCCCAGTTACACGTTTGTTGCCGTATTGTGCTGAAACTGGCCGTTCTCACCCCCTAATTGCCTGACTTTACAGATAACTCTAATGTCTAGTTTCACATCCCTTTGGGTAAGAAGTAGGTTCAATATATAGGTAGATATGTAAGAAAATAGGCAATTACAATTTGGAAAATGTACAAAGGAATAAGGAAAAGGAAAAAGGAGAATTTACGGGATGTCAAGTTAGTTCAAACTCGATGTCAGAATGTCTCCATGTCAAAAATTGACCGCTGTAGTTAGTTGGTCGGTGTGGGTTGTTAGTAAGTAGGTACAGAAAAAACGAACTGAGTTAACCACCATGGTTAACTAGGCGACTGGAACCCAACAGAAAACTGTTTTGTGTCCATCTAGCATCCATCCTTCATGGTACGCTAGTGGATGCGAGTTCACTAAGTCTGGCTAAATTATTTTCTGGATGATCGCCACTTTGGCTACACCGGTTCCGGGTTCAAATCCGCGCAAGCACCGATCCCTTTGTCGTCTGGGAACCTTCGTTTTTCCTCGATACAAAAGCAAGCGCGTCTTTGCGTCGTCGTCGTCGTTGCTGGGAAAATAGCCGACCTCCCCATGCGCGCGTGGCACAGCACGGCACCTAGAGAGAGATTGTTGCAAATTCTCTATTCAAGAAGAAAACGAAAGCAAGAGCTTCCGCACGAGAAGAATTGGTAGAGTTTTGAGAACGCAAGAAGTGTTATTGCAAAAACTTAGGGTTTTAGGGTTTCTGTGCACAGAGAGAGAGAGAGAGAGAGAGAGAGAGAGAGATGGATGCGTTCGGGGGAGGATCGTCTTCCGGGATGGGGTCGGTGCAAGCTGGATCGCAGGACGATGTGTTCTTTGAGCTGTTGTCGAATTCCACCTCGGCCTTGCACGGTGGGGGACAGCAGAAGAAGCGGGAGGCGGAGACTAGGGTTTCGGCGCCCCCCGTTGTGGATTTTGGGAACGAGGAATCGCAGTCCAGCTATGATGTACAACCGAGCTATGACTTCCAGCCGAGTGCGAGTGCGCTGACCAATAACAACACGATGACGGTTTCAGCTTCGGGACCCTCATCTTCTTCACTGGTATTATATTTCTACCCGAAAACTGGAAGCTCTTCTTCTACTCTTCTGAAGCATATAGTGCATACTTTAGTGATGAGATTTCTGATGCTCAATCTTGCGCGTGGTTTTAGGTTGAATGCTTGCAAGGTTCTTTTGATGCTTGTCTATAGTATTATAGTCACTTAGGGTTTGTTGACCATACGAGAGAGAGAGAGCTCAAGGGATTTAGAGGAAGAACTCTAGAAACAGAGAACTTGATTGCATACATCCTATAACCAGATGTGAGAAGTTGTGGAGGTAACACTGTCCTCCATCAGTGGAAATACCTTCTCTAGGTCTTCAGGATGAATTTTTCATTGCTACCAGTCGTCTCCACAAATAGGGTTTCACACTTTTCTGTGCGTATTAGGGTTTTGAGGTTGAATTAGGTGAAAAATTCTAAAGAAGTCATGCTCTCTTGAATTCAAAACCAGTCATGCAATCAGGAAAACATTCCCAGCACCTTTGCTCTACAGGTGTTATGTAGAGCTTGGTGGAACTCAGTAACTGACTCAATGATGTAGTGCCTCAGGTAGCACCCTCATGTGTCCTCATGTGTCTTGGTTTAGGCAATTGGGAAACATTAGTTTTTTTGCTATAGTCTTCAGGTGTGAAATGATGATGTAATGTAAGAGGATGTTTGAGTATGATGTGAACCTCATGTGGGCTTGATTATGTTGGTGTTATTTGCTAATGTGTTATTTTTCTGATTGTGATTTGTCTAGCGACCTCCTGCGATGTCAGAACCAACTGGGCATCATGAAAAGGAGGTACTTGAAACTGCCACAGTGGTTGCTGTGGAGAGGACAATGAAGAAGTATGCAGACAATTTGCTACGTGTGCTAGAGGGGATAAGTGGACGTCTAACTCATTTGGAATCCACCACCCAGCACTTAGAGCACATGGTCTCCGATTTCAAGAGTGGAGCAGATGAAAACAATGGTGCAACTGATGGGAAGCTGAGGGGTTTGGCAAACATGCTGTCAGAGGTGAACTTGCTAGGAACTTGTCTGTTATGATATGAAGCATAAGAATAATTCAGTGCCTACAATTTGTTACCAGAAAATTTCATTTACTTGATGCGTTTAGTAACATTTCCTGACCATGTTGCATGTTGTATGTTCAGATAGATGGTGGAATCTGCTCATTTCCTTGATGGCATTTGTATATTTCATGTCCTTGATAGAGCAGCCTTGGTTCTGTTGTCCCATGAATGTGCATCTGGTTTGATAGTTTCAGCCAGTAAACACATCCTGAGACAGAGCATTTTTGGATTTGCAGGTTCAACGCAGTGTGCAGGTCTTGCGTGATAAGCAAGAGCTTGCTGAAGCTCACTTGCAGCTGGAAAAGCTTCAGCTCAATGTTAGAGAGGGTGCTCCCTCAGCCCCGGTGGCCACTCAAGCAGTGGATCCTCCACCACAGTCTCCTCCACTTCCAAGGCACTCAGATGCACCACCACAGCAACAGGGACAATCTGCTCCTCACCAAAATCCCCAGCTACCCACCCCACCACCTCACATGCTGCCTCAGCGGCAATTACCTCCACCATTGCCACAGCAGCTGCAGCTACAGGCACCACCTGCAGTGCAACAGGATCCTCAATACCAGCAGCAGCCTCCCCAGGCCCCACCACCACATTCCATGCCATTCTACTCCCAGCAGCCACTACCACCTCTACCACCACAACAGCAACAGCAAGGACCACCACCATCTCTGCAGCAACAATATAGTCATCAGCTGGAGGTCCCCCCTTATGGTAGCAGTCCTCAAGGACCTCATCAGGGTCCTCCTCCACCATCTACAAATTATGCAGATCTCCCACCACAGTACATACCATTTGGTAACCGGCCTTTCCCACAACAACCCCCACCGCCACCACCACCACCAATGCAGGCACATCAGCCACAGGCAGGTCCTGGAGGACCTCATATGTATGATACTCAAGCTGGTGGGAGCAGCTCAAGCTCATTGGGATTGCCACCACCATACCATGCTCAGGGTCGGCCTGCTGTGCCTGTATATGATCAGCAGCAGATGAATGCACCTGCTGGCTATGGGAGCTCTGCATATAACCGTATTCCTCAGTCTGCAATGCCCTCTGCACCAAGCAGTGGGAATGGGGGCTATCCCCGGTTGCCAACAGCACAACCTGTGCAGCATGCATTGCCGACTGCAAGTGCCAGTGGTTCAGGTCCTTCAGGCCCTGCACCCCTTTCAACTAACCGTGTGCCAATTGATGAAATAATTGAGAAAGTATCAAGCATGGGCTTCTCTAAGGACCAAGTGAGGGCTGTGGTGCGCAGGCTGACAGAAAATGGGCAGTCAGTGGATCTCAATATTGTTCTTGACAAGTTGATGAATGGTGGTGGTGATGTCCAACCTCAGAAAGGTTGGTTTGGCCGTGGTTAAAACTGAGGAGAGACTCTTCTCATGTAGAAGATTCCTTGACTCAGCTGCAGAACATGGTCAAATCAGGAAGTGTGGGAACACCTTGGGGACAGGAATTCTTGGGTTATAGAATAAGAAGCTAGTTGACTATGGTCAAGGAAACTGATTAGATTTGAACAGTGGTCACTGTCACAATCCCTTTTTGGCTTCAAAGTTAACTCTAGGTTGGCCATTGGCCACAAAGGTCGAAATCTGAAAGTGAATACGATCTATGGTGGAAAGGGGACTTGTGGTTGACATTGTTATTAGATTGTTGCTCACTCATCCTTCTGTTTAGTCTTGTTGTACATAACCAGTCTTGGATGCTGTTTGTTTTATTCCAACTGGTAAATGTGGCAATTACTTCTCGTCCTGTTCATGAGACTTAATGCCTTTCTGTGTTGTCGTTGCACACACTGTTGACTCAAGATTATCTGTGGAATTGTGCACCTTGTTGTGTTCGTTGTTCTGTGGTAATCAAACCCAGCGCCTGGTGTTTGATGAGGGGTCTGTCAGAGTTGTTGCCTTTCCCAGTTTTGCTCTGAATGTTAAGGGTTTTGTGTTGCTGATAAGTTTGGTGTTTGTTATGTGTTGCTGTGTAATTGGCCAATCACTCCTGAGAAACTGATCATAACAAGGAGTCCTGTTTTGTCTCACATTCTGACTGCAGTTATTGGAGTTGGCTGTACATGCAGAGAAAATCACAGAGCAAGGTTGCTTTGGCTGCATGACCACCCCAGGTCATGATCTGGTTGATCTGCATTGATGGTTACAAGGTAGACTTTCTCGCTTCATCTCATTCTGTGATGTTATTTGATTCCATTAGCTAGTCCTTCAGAGGTCATGGGTCACATTATGGGAAATGTGTTCATGAAGGAAGGAAAGGGGCTTGACTAAGTTCTCCCATTGTGACAGCAGCAAGGGAATAGCCTAGTGGTATCAGTTCTGACTCACATCCACCTTGCAAAGTGGTTTGTGTGTGCAAATTCCTTGTTAGCTCATGCTGAATGCTGCTCACATTGTGGCCAAACCCAGCACATTGGAGTCACTGACATTGGAGTCACTGAGTGAACTGTCAGTGCAACAAGTACACAAAATGTTTCCGAGGAGATTCTCTCTTGTTCTTGAAATTAGTACATGCTATGCTCGTGTAGAAAAATGATGCCTGTTGTAAGTATGATTTTCATATGTGCTTCAGCAAGGCCTTTCTAAACAACAAATTTAGGATGTTTGGGTTTCCTCTTTAGCTGGAGTCATCCAGAAAATCCAGAACTCAGTTTTTCACACCAGGTTATTTTGGAATACTTTGCAAATAAATTTGTCTCCTCAGGGTCTGTTACTCAGTACAAAACACAAAGAGTGAGGAAATGAGCATGTCTGGGGCATGGAAAAGAGGAGGGATCTTGGGGCAAAATTTGGTTCAGTTGACAATGTTTTAGATACTAGTCTGGGGGCTTTCTCCCAACAACCATACAAGTAGGAACAGCAATGACACTGGGTGAACAAATTGGTAAATCATGAAGAGTACATCATGAGCAAACCAAAACAAAATCAGAAAATTATGTCATTGTGAGCAAATCAGAAAAGTATCTTTGGATCCTTTAACAAGGAAGCAAAAGAGGATAGCAAACATGTTGAAGAATAAGTTTCACATAGATCACAAATAGCATTGTTGTTTTTGGATGTGGGGGTGGAATTTCTTAACCTGGCAATTTTCTGTTTTGTTGGGGGAGAAATTTTTGGACAAATCTGGATTTGAAGTACTATTTTGACTAAATTTGCTGTTTTGGGTACAAAACTCATCAAATTTTGGACCTCACAATTTTCTTCAAAAACCCCTGAGGTTCATAAACTCTCTTAAAACATTCCACAAATTAATATATTGAAAGTACCAAGCGTTCCTTCTCTGCGTTCACCGTTTAAACATCCTTATATTGAAGAGTAGAACAAAAAGAGCAAAATGAATGATCAACCTGAGAGCAAGGAGACAAATTGATCTTGTTTGAATGATAGGTGCAGAGCAAAGTGAAGATGATTTGAACTTGTTTGAATGGTAGGTGCGGAACAAAGTGAAGATGATTTGAACTTGTTTGAATGATGGTTGTGGAAGAACTTAGTGAAGCAAAAAAAGCGCAAGTATTGAGTACTACAAAAAGGCATGCAAATAGAGTAGGTGAGTGAGGCTTCGCAAAAAGCTTCGAATTTGGTTCGTAGGCTCCAGTCAAAGACTACTAGGTACTACTTTGCATGATTCATCATTCAACACTTTCTTCTTCAAGCTTAGATGGCCTCAAACCTCAAGTCCCATGATTGGGACCTTGAGGTCAAGTCCCTCGATTGGGACCTTATCCATTTGAAATGATAACTGTCCAAAAAGGAAAAATACTCATCATATTAGTGTTTCTTTTTGTGCCGAATTTTCGCCACTTGCTGACAAAAACAAATCCAGTGCAACTCATACAGAGGATTTTTGTGAAAAAAAAGTGGCAAAGTCACTTGGTTTTGAGGGAAAATTATCTGAAATTTTGCCATATTTAGACAATAGATTCCAGCAGATTGCAAAAATATGGCAGGATTCTTGAATTATTATACTTTCCTTGCTGACCCGTAGCCAAATTTGTCTAATTCCTCTTGTGCATGATCACAAAAGTGAAAAACAAAACCCTGGATCATAGGACAGAAAATCAGACACATTAATGGGGGGCTACTCAATGGTGTATATATTTTATGCACTGGGCCATCTCTTGTAGCAATTCAAAGGGACCTTGTTGGGTCCCCCTGCAAAGAAAGGTGAAAGGGGAAGGTATAATTGTGGACATGGGAGTAATAGCAGAGATCAAAAACCAAATATCATTGTGCTCGACAACCAGAAGATGGCAAAGAGCTTACCGACTTCAATCAAGAAAGAAGAGCACGATCGATCAGCAATTAAAGAGATAGTGCACACGATCACGAAAACAGGTTGAGCAGAAGTTAAAGCAGTGCATTAAATTGTTAACTCTTTTGCTATATGAAGGAAAAACAAAATGAAGTCAAAGATGTTTTGAATCTTGAGTCTGAAAGAAAGTGGGCTACTAATTATTAAGAGATGTTCAAAGAAAGGGAAGTGTCGTGCTAGAAGAGAAGTTCTCAATGGGGCAAGTTTTGTGTATAGAATGGCTCCCTTTCAGAACAGGGTGGTTGGTTGTAGAAAACAAAAGCCCAGCTGGAACCATGTCCACT
>Ga0209611_10009968_pt1 | contig 14144 bp, 12 predicted proteins | sample S1TSphgellanicum_3_FD_187693 | JGI IMG/M metagenome (GOLD analysis project Ga0209611, IMG submission 187693) | Host-associated microbial communities from peat moss isolated from Minnesota, USA - S1T2_Fc - Sphagnum magellanicum MG (SPAdes) (version 2) | ecosystem: Host-associated > Plants > Peat... | reverse complement strand
TCGAACGATCCGCCGCCGGCTTGGTGCGGGCGAAGGATTGGGCGATCGTCAATAATCCCGCGACGCCCGAGGCGTTGTCGACGGCGCCGTTGAAAATGCGATGTCCGGCCCGCGCCGGGTCGGTTCCCAGATGGTCCCAGTGCGCGACATAGGTGACATTTTCCCGGTGGCGGCTGCCCCCGGGCAGCACCGCAATGACGTTGGCGGAGACCAAGCGGCGAACCGAGTTGTGCAGGGTCGCATCGAGGCGCAACCCCATCGGCGCGGCTTTGAACCCGGGGCGGGCTGCCGCCGCGGTCGACGCCGCGAAATCGAGCCCCGCCTGAGCGAATAGCGCTCGCGCCGCCTCCTGGTCGATCCAGGCCTCGATGGCGGCGCGCCCGGCGTAGTCGTCCGCCGTCGAGAGCTCGAACTGCGGTCCCATCCACGTGTTCTGCACGACATTCCAGCCGTAGCCGGTGGCGCCCGTATCGTGGACCAGCAACACGCCGCCGGCGCCCTGCCGGGCAGCCTCCTCGACCTTGTAGGACCACAGCCCATACGAGGTCATGCTGCCCCCCTTGAAGACCTTGGGATCCTTGGCCGCATAGCCCGGATCGTTCACCAGGACCACGACGGTCTTGCCATGAACGTCGATGTCGGCGTAGTCATTCCAAGCATATTCGGGCGCCACGATGCCGTAGCCCACGAACACGAGTTCGCTGTTCGCGAGCCGCACCTGCGGCACGGCGCGCTTGGTCCAGATCACGAAGTCCTTGCCGTCGGCGAGCTTGACGGCGCCCCGGCCCCCAGAAATCGACAGCGACGCATCGGCGCCGGCGACGATTTCGACCATTGGCACCGGCTGCACGAAGCTCTCGCCATTGCCGGGTTTGAGGCCCAGCTTGCGAAACTGCTCGAGCAGATAGGCGACGGTCTTCTCTTCACCGGCGGTACCGGGCCGGCGGCCCTCGAAATCGTCCGACGCCAGTACGCTCACATGGGTCCGAAACGCCGTTTCATCGATGTCGCTCGAGGGAGGCGGTACCCTCTGCCCGGCGCAGGCGGCCAGCAGCAGGCCCACGACCGCCCAAACGCCCCACCCACCCCCGCTGCGCATGATAGGGCCCTCCACGGGTTCAGGCGCGGCGCGGCCAATAGAGGAACACCAACACACCGAGGCAAGCCGCCGTCGCCATGTGCGCCCAGCCGCGCCATGGACGCACTTTTGCCTGCCCGAGGAAACTACCCGCGCTCGCCGCGGTCAAAACACCGAATGAGACGAGGCTCCCCAGGAGCTGCGGCAATTCGCGGGACAGGTCAGGGTGCTTACCCTGCAGGACGCAGAATACGATCAGCACCGTCCCGAGACCAAAGGTGATCGACGCCGCGGACCCCAGAACGATACCGATCAAAACCGTGAACGGACGCATGCCTTGAGGCTCATATACACTTGCTTGCAAGCACAGGCTTCTCTAGCCTTGAAGGGAACTGGGGAGTGGAGTTTACAGGAGAACGGCTACGGTGATGATTAATAGGCTGATGGTCAATCGTTCGCGCTGGATTACGGGCATTGCTGTCTGCGCGAGCGCAGTCGGGCTCGCCGCCCTGCTGGGTGCGGCCATGACGCCGTCCACGGCGGTGCCGGTCGCGACGGCAACCGCCACCGCGGTGCTCGCGCCCACCGAACAGGAGAACTACGTCGCGCGGCGTGTGGCGGACATCGTCGCCCGCGAGCATTACCGGCGCGCGCCGCTCGATGATCATCTGTCGAGTTTGATCCTCGACCGCTATCTCGATGCCATCGACGGCGGCAGGAGCTACTTCTTCGCGAGCGACATTGCCGAGTTCGAAAAGTACCGCTACGAACTCGACGATGCGATCAAGTCCGGCGATGTGGAACCCGCGTTCGTCATCTTCCGCCGCTATCAGCAGCGCAGCCGTGAGCGCATGGCCTATGCGATCGACCTGCTCGCCAAGGAACCAAATTTCGACATCGACGAATCCTTCAACTTCGACCGCGAAAAAGAACCGTGGCCGGCCAATACGGCGGAAATGAACGAACTATGGCGCAAGCGCGTCAAGAACGACGCATTGTCGCTCGTGACCGCCGGCAAATCCTGGCCGGAGACCGCCGATCTGTTGCGCAAGCGCTATGAACACGTGGCAAAGCGCATGGATCAGAGCAAACCCGAGGACGTTTTCGAAGCCTTCATGAATGCCTTCGTCCTGTCCCTCGATCCGCACTCGAATTATTTCTCGGCACGCAATTCCGAGGAATACAACATACAGATGAGCTTGAGTTATGAGGGCATCGGCGCGTCGCTGCAATTGACCGACGACTACGTCACCGTGATCGATGTGATCGCGGGCGGTCCGGCCGCGATCAGCGGCAAGCTGGCCGCGAACGATCGCATCACCGCGGTCGGCGAAGGCAAGAACGGCGAGCTCACCGATGTGATCGGCTGGCGGCTGGACGATGTCGTGCAGAAGATCCGCGGCCCCGGCGGCACTCTCGTGCGCCTGCAGCTGTTGCCGGCCGGCGCGGCGCCGGGTTCGGCCCAGAAGGTGGTGGAGTTCACGCGCAACCGCGTTTCGCTCGAAGCCCAGGCATCGCACAAGGCGATGCGGGTGGTTCAGCGCAACGGCCACGACATCAAAGTCGGCGTGATCACCGTGCCGAGTTTCTATCAGGACTATGACGCCAGCCGCGCCGGCGCCAAGGATTTCCGCAGTACCACCCGCGACGTGCAGCGACTGATCGGCGAATTGAAAAAAGACGGCGCCGACGTGCTGATCATGGATTTACGCGCCAACGGCGGCGGCTATCTGCCGGAAGCCGAATCGCTGACCGGCTTGTTCATCGACCGTGGGCCGGTGGTGCAACTGCGCGATACCAGCGGACGCATCGAGGTCGATGACGATCCGGATCCCGCGATATTCTATTCCGGCCCGATGATCGTGCTGGTGGACCGGTTCAGCGCGTCGGCGTCGGAGATCTTCGCGGGCGCCATCCAGGACTACGGCCGCGCGCTCATCGTCGGTCAACAGACCTACGGCAAGGGCACCGTGCAAAATGCGCATCCGCTGAATTACACCATCTTCGGACGCAAGCCGGAGCTCGGTCAATTGAACGTGACGATCGGCAAGTATTATCGGATCACCGGCGAGAGCACCCAGGACCGCGGCGTCACCCCCGACATCGCGATGCCGTCGCTGATCGATGCGAACGAAGTCGGTGAGAGCACCCGCGATCGCGCCCTCCCCTGGGATCACATCGAGCCGGCCGCGTTCCACACGGAAGGCGATTTGAAACCGCTGGCGGCGGCGCTCGAGAAACTGCATGAGGAGCGCACGGCGAACAGCGCGGACTTCCGTTATCTGCGCGAGGACATCGCGGCTCTCGATGCGATGCGCAATCAGAAGAACCTGTCGCTCAATCTGAAGACGCGCGAGGCGGAACGCAAGCGCCTCGAGAGCGAGCGACTCGATCGCGAGAATGCCTGGCGTGAGGCGCACGATGTCAAACCGGTGAAGAGTCTGGATGAGATCAAGGACGATGCCGCGGCCGGGATCCTGCTCGATGAAGCGTCGCAGATCGCGGCGGACCTGGTCGTCGCCTCGGCGCACCGCGCCGGGCCGACTCAGGCGCGCCGCAACGACAATCATTAGCAACCTTTCGTCCCCGGGGAGCCTGTCCATCAATGAGTCGCGACAGGCTCCTCTCGCAGCATCAGGCCTAGCGCAGCATCAAGGTATAGAGGTCCCAGTAGTCCTCGGCCAGAACGTTCCAATTCGCCGCGCTGCCTGAGGCCGGAGCGGCGGCCAGCGAGTCCGCCGTGGGCACGGTGTCGGCGGAATTGCGGTAATCGCAGGTCGCGCGGAGGCGATCGAGCTTGGATTTCAGAGTGGCCATGATTTGCTTCTGGTCGGCGATGGCGGCTTGCGCTTTTTGCACGCGCAGCATGTAGCCCTCGCAATCCGCACGCGAGCCGAAACTCATTTCGTGCACTCGACGGGCGACCGCCTCCTTGGCGCGCGCCGCCAGTCCGAACGCATCGACGTTCTCGCACAGCGATTCGGCGTAGCTGATGATCGCAAGATTGATGTTGCGCCGTGCGGCGAGCGATATGCCGGGAAATTCCGGCGCCGCTTCGTGTTCGATGGCGCTGCGCTCGGCGTGCAGGTCGCCCACGGCGCGATCGGCGGCCACGACCTGGCTGCGCAAGGATTCCAGGGATTTCTGCCGGCGGCGGCGCTTGAAATAGTGCCAGAAGGCCGTCAGTTTGCCGATCTCATTTTGTTCGGCGGCGAGATGTTGACGGCGCAAATCCGCCTCGGCCGCCGCGGCTCTGAGGCGTTGATCGACATTGGCGAGTCGCGAGTTCTTGTTCGCCTCGACTTCCGCCTTATGCTTGGCAATCTCGCGCGCCTCCTGTTGCCGCGTCAGATCGGTCGCGAAAGTGGAGAGCTGCTGGTGGCATGTCTTCCACAGGGTGCGCAGCTGAAAGAACACCAGCGCGCCGAACCCGGTTTTCGGGTCGCCGAGCAGATCGCCCAGCGCATCGAACTGCTCCTGGATGCGGATGGTCGAGCCTTCCTGCTGCTTGAGGCGGTCACGCAGCAGATGAAACTCATCCTGAAGGTCCGCGTAGGCCTTCTTCAGGCCGGCACGATTTTGGAAGAGCTGCATGAGGCGCTCTTCGTCCGGGCTCACCGCGCCCGCGTCCGCGCCGCCTTTGAGAAAACTCAGCTTATCGATCAAGTTCCCGCCTCAGCCTGAAGGTGCATTTGCGGGACCCAGTGTCCTCGATTCAGGACACTAGAACTGATGCCCCCGCTCGGCGCAATATTCCAGCCATTTATTTAACATCATGTTGCGGGTCCAGCGCTGATCCAGTTCACGCTTGAGTTCGGACTGCAGCTTGGCGAGCTGCGGATGGCGGTGAGACCCCCGGAAGCTGCGCACTTCGGCGAGCCTCGCATCGTGATACACGCACACTTCCAAATCCGGATCACGCAGCGGCGCTCCTTCGAATTCGAATTCGTAGGTCAGGCGGAACACACTGGTGTAACGGCTCAATTCCAGCGGGGTGAGATAAAGATCACAGTCGGACGCCACATGCGACGCCCGGCGAGTCGATATGGTGCGAAGATCGCCCACCAACCATCCCAATCGCACGAAATTGCTTTCGTACAACGTCATCAGACTGACAAAGCTGCCAGGCTGCGCGCGCCAGGATGTTTTGCACCATTGGTCCGCTATCATCGGTCAACTATACCACGCACCCCCGGAATGTCAGGGCCGCAGGCGTCGCTCGATACCCGTGCGATCGAGTATCCTGCTGGATATTTCTTCAATCGAGACTTCCGTCGCATCGAGCATGGGAATGCCGTGCCGTTCGAACAGGGACTCGGCGGCTCTGACTTCGAATGCAACTTGCGGCGCGGACGAATAGCGGCTGTCCGGACGGCGTTCGTTACGGATCTGTTGCAAGCGATCCGGCTTGATCGTCAAGCCGAACAACTTGCGCGAGTGCGCATCGAGCGCAGGCGGCAATCTCCGCGACTCCAGATCATCTTCCGTCAACGGATAATTCGCCGCGAATACGCCGTATTGCATGGCGAGGTACAGACACGTGGGGGTCTTGCCGGATCGCGACACTCCGACGAGTATGATGTCGGCGCGTTCATAGTCGCGCACCACCGAGCCATCATCGTTGGCGAGCGCAAAGTTCGTGGCGTCGATGCGCGTCGCATACGCGTGCGTGTCCGCCATGCGATGCGACCGGCTCTGCGTATGCGTCGATTGAATATTGAGTTCGGCGGCGAGCGGCGCCAGGAACGGATCGAAGAAATCCAGGAAAAAACCGGTGCTGCCGCGCACGACGTTGCGCACGTCCTCCTGCACCAGGGTGCTGAACACGATCGGCCGTTTACCCTCTTGCGCTGCGACCAGGTCGATCTTGCGCACCGCTTCGAGCGCCTTGTCAACGGTGGAGATAAATGGCACAGTCACCTGCCTGAATTCGATGCCGTCGAACTGCGTCATCAGGCTGTGACCCATCGTCTCTGCGGTGATACCCGTTTGGTCGGACACAAAAAACACGGTTCTGTTGATCACGGGAGCCTCTATATTGGCGCAACGTCGCCAAAGTGTTTCACTTAAACCCAGAGTCCACAAGCAGCCCACTAAATGAAGCCTTACATCATTCCGTTCGAACAATTAAAAAACACGGACGTTGAGCTCGTCGGCGGCAAGAATGCGTCGATCGGCGAAATGATCTCCGGATTGGCGCAGCTCGGCGTCTCGGTCCCCGGCGGGTTTGCGACGACGTCGCACGCCTATCGGGACTTTCTGGCCCAGGAGGGACTCGATGAGCGCATCCGCGGCGTACTTGCGACGCTCGATGTCGACGACGTGGAAAGGCTTGCGGTGGTCGGCGCGCAGATTCGCGGCTGGATGCTCGCCACACCGTTTCCCGGCCGCCTGCAAGAGGAAGTCGTCGAGGCGTGGCGCAAGATGGGCTCTGGGATCGGCGATGCCGACTTCGCCGTCGCGGTCCGCTCCTCGGCAACCGCGGAAGACCTGCCCGAGGCGTCCTTCGCGGGCCAACAGGAAACCTTTTTGAATGTACGCGGCCGCGAGCATCTGTTGACGTCCATGCACGAGGTGTACGCCTCGCTGTTCAACGACCGCGCCATTGCCTACCGCGTGCACAATAAATTCGATCATGCCGCCGTCGCCCTCTCGGTCGGCGTGCAACACATGGTGCGAAGCGACCTCGGCAGCGCCGGCGTCATGTTCACGCTCGATACCGACTCGGGCTTTCGCGACGTGGTTTTCATCACCGCCGCGTACGGCCTCGGCGAGACGGTCGTGCAGGGCGCCGTCAACCCGGATGAATTCTACGTCTACAAGCCGGCGCTGCGCGCCGGGCGCCGCTCGGTGGTGCGCAAGAACCTGGGCGGCAAGGCGATCAAGATGATTTACGGCGATGCGGGATCGAAGGAGCGGGTACGCACGGTCGAGGTACCGCCGGCCGACCGCAACCGCTTCTCGCTCAGCGACACCGATGTCGTCGACCTTGCCAAACAGGCGTTGATCATCGAGGAGCACTACGGCACGCCGATGGACATCGAATGGGGCAAGGATGGCGCCACCGGCAAGATCTACATTTTGCAGGCGCGGCCGGAGACCGTGCAGAGCCGCGCCGGACGCACGATCCTGCGCTATACGCTGAAAACCCGCTCGAAGATGCTGATCAGCGGACGCAGCATCGGTCAGCGCATCGGCGCCGGACATGCGCGCATCATCAGGGACGTGAAGGAGATGTCGCGCGTCAGGGCGGGCGATGTGCTCGTCGCCGACATGACCGATCCGGATTGGGAACCGGTGATGAAGCGCGCCGCCGCCATCGTCACCAATCGCGGCGGTCGCACCTGCCATGCCGCCATCATCGCGCGCGAACTCGGCATACCGGCGGTGGTCGGCTGCGGCACGGCCACCACCGTGATCAAGGAGGACGAGGCGGTCACGGTGTCGTGCGCGGAAGGCGACACCGGATACATCTACGAAGGCATGCTCGAATACGACCGGCGCAGCATCGAAATGGATGCCATGCCGCCGATTCCGGTGAAGATCACCATGAACGTGGGCAATCCGGATCGCGCCTTCGACTTCGCCGGCATGCCGCACAAGGGCGTCGGACTCGCGCGCCTGGAATTCATCATCAACCGCATGATCGGCGTGCATCCGCGCGCGCTGCTGGAGTTCGACAAACAGAGCGCCGAGATCAAGGATGCGATAGCCAAGCAGATCGCCGGCTACGACGGTCCGGTCAACTTCTACGTCGACAAATTATCCGAAGGCATCGCGCAGATCGCCGCCGCATTTGCTCCGGAACCCGTGATCGTGCGCCTGTCGGATTTCAAATCGAACGAATATGCGAATCTGATCGGCGGCAAGGCCTACGAACCGCACGAGGAAAATCCCATGCTCGGCTTTCGCGGCGCCTCCCGCTACATCGACAAGGTGTTCAGACCTTGCTTCGAACTCGAGTGCCGTGCCCTGAAACGCGTACGCGATGAGATGGGCCTCACCAACGTGCAGGTGATGGTGCCGTTCGTGCGCACCTTGAGCGAGGCGAAAGCCGTGACTGAATTACTCGCGGATAACGGGCTGAAGCGCGGCGACAACGGCTTGAAGCACATCATGATGTGCGAACTGCCGACCAACGCGGTCCTCGCCGACCGCTACCTCGAGTACTTCGACGGCATGTCGATCGGCTCGAACGACATGACGCAACTCGCGCTCGGCCTCGACCGGGACTCGAGCGTCGTGGCCAAGTCGTTCGATGAACGCGACGATGCCGTGAAATTCCTGATGTCCCTCGCGATCAAGGCCTGCAAGCGCCAGGGCAAGTACGTCGGAATTTGCGGGCAAGGGCCCTCGGACCATCCGGAACTCGCGCGTTGGCTGGTCGAGCAAGGCATCGACAGCCTTTCCTTGAATCCGGACACCGTGGTTGAAACCTGGATGTTTCTGGCGGGCGACACACCCGCGTGATGCGGCGCAGCTACAGCGGGCGCAGCAACCGCTCGCGGTAGTATTGCAGCTCGCGGATCGACTCGCGAACATCGTCGAGCGCCAGATGACTGGAGGATTTGCGAAATCCCTGCGCCACTTGCGGCGCCCAACGCAGGGCCAGCTCCTTGAGGGTGCTCACGTCGAGGTTTCGATAGTGAAAGAATCGCTCGAGCGCGGGCATGTAGCGCGCCAGGAAGCGCCGGTCCTGACACACACTGTTGCCGCACATCGGCGAACGTCCCGCGTCGACCCAGGATTCGAGAAATTCAAGGGTGCTTTTTTCGGCCGAGGCGGCATCGACGTCGCTCGCGAGCACGCGTGCGCTCAAACCGGAGCGGCCGTGCTGGTCGCGATTCCAGTCATCCATCGCGTCGAGCACGGCCTTGGTTTGCTTCACCGCGAGCACCGGACCTTCGGCGAGCAAGTTCAGGTGCTTGTCGGTTACGATCGTCGCAATTTCGATGATGAGGTCCGACTCCGGTATCAGGCCGGTCATCTCCAAATCGATCCAAATTAGATTTTCGGGAGATTTCATGATGGTTCTGCGGCGAAAGGCGGCATGGTAACAGGCGGCACGGGCACCGTGCTCGCCAGCTACGGCCGAGGCGTCCTGGTGCAGTCGGACGGGGTAACCGTCGCCTGCGGGCTGACGGGTCGAAAACAGCGCATCGTGTGCGGCGATCGCGTGACGTGGGGCTATCCCCCGTCCGCCGACGGACCCTCGGTCCAATCGGTCGAACCCCGCCGCAATCTCATTGAACGCATCGATGCCCGCGGGAGGGCCGAACCGGTGGCCGCCAATGTCGACCGACTGGCGATCGTGGTGGCGCCCGAGCCCGCGCCTGATTGGTTCCTGGTCGATCGCTACTGGGCGGCTGCGCTTCTGAAGGAGCTGGACTCGCTGATCATCGTCAACAAGCAGGATTTGGGCACGGCGGCGGTGCAGGCCGAGCTCGACGCCTATCGCCACTTGAATGTGAATTGCGTGGAGACCGCGTCGCAAACCGGCGCCGGTATCGCTGCCCTCAAGGCCCTGCTGGGCGGCAGTGTGACGCTTCTCGTCGGCCAGTCCGGCGTGGGCAAATCCTCCCTGGTCAATGCCCTGGCTCCCGATGCCGCAGCGCAAACGGCGGAGTTGACCCGTGACGCGGAAGGCCGCCACACGACCACCACCGCGCGCTGGTATCAATTGGCGGCAAACTCGGCAATCGTGGATGCGCCAGGGGTCCGCGATTTCGCGCCGCCGGCCAGTCTGGTGCGCGCGGCCGAACGCGGCTTCGTCGAGATTCATGAGCTGAGCGTCAATTGCCGCTTCAAGGATTGCCGTCACATGGAGGAACCGGGCTGTGCGGTGCGCACCGCGGTCGTGGGGCAGCAGATCGCAGCGCGGCGCTACGAGAGCTATCGGCGATTGTGCCGGCTGTACGAGAAGCTGGCGTCCTAGGACACTACAGTGCGACCGGCGAGAGCGTGCGCGAGAGTGCCGCCATCGACGTATTCGAGTTCGCCCCCGACGGGTACTCCGTGGGCGATGCGCGAGGCCTTGAGGCCCAGGCGCAGAGCGAGTTCGCCCAAGTAGTGCGCGGTCGCCTCGCCCTCCGCGGTCGGATTCGTGGCCAGGATCACTTCACGCACTTCGCCCTCGCCCAGCAGCCGCTCGAATTCATCCAAGCCGAGTTCGGCCGGACCTATTCCGTCGAGCGGCGATAAATGGCCCATGAGCACGAAGTAGCGGCCGCGAAATCCGCCGGATTGTTCAATGGCGACCACATCGGCGGGCGACTCGACGACGCAGAGCTGCGCCGCATCGCGCACGGTGGAGGCGCAAATCGGGCAGAACTCGCTCTCCGTCAGCATGCGGCAGCGTTTGCAATGCCCGACGCTATTGAGCGCCTCGGTGAGCGCCTGGCTCAATACCCTGCCGCCGTCGCGATCTCGCTCGAGGAGGTAGAACGCCATGCGCTGCGCCGATTTGGGACCCACCCCGGGCAGGCAACGCAGGGAGTCGATCAACCGTGCAAGCGTCGGTGTGTATTTCAAAACGGCAGTTTCATGCCCGGCGGAAGATTCAGCCCGGACATGAGACCGGAGTACTTCTCCTGGCTGCGCGCGGCAATTTTCTTTACCGCATCGTTGAAGGCCGCCACCAGCAAATCTTCGAGCATGTCCTTGTCTTCGCCGAGCAGTTTCGGCTCGATGACGATTCGCTTCGTTTCGTGTTGACCGCTCATCGTCACTTTGACCATGCCGGCGCCGGATTCGCCCGTGACCTCGAGATCCGCAAGCTCGGCCTGCGCCTTCTTCATGGTTTCTTGCATCTGCTGCGCCTGACGCATCAGATTGCCCAAGCCGCCCTTCATCATTTCAGTCTCCTCATGGCGAATTCGCCGGTTTGATGGAACTTGCATCCACATCGGCGCCGAAACGTTCGCGCAGTCCCTTGACCGCAGGGTCGGCCTCGAAGGCCGTGATCGCCCGGCTGACCTTGTCCTGTTCCGCCAATACGCGCTGGCGGGCGGGGGTCGCGAGGTTCGGCTGGGCCGTTTCGAATGTGACGCGAATTCCGCGACCGAGATACTTCGATAAACCTTGAACGAACTTCTCCTCGATCACCTGGGTGCGTCGGTCCGAAGCGGCCGGATCGAGTTTCAACGCCAGCACATCATGGGCGAACGAGGCCGGAATGCAGTTGAGCGCAAACTGACGCACCATTCCGCTCAAGTTGGCGGCCTCGACCACCGCCGGCCAATTGTCCGCATCGATGCTCGTCAGCCTCACACCGGGTACGCTCGGCGGGCCGACGCCGGCCGCAGGGTTCTGTGCCGGCCTCAGCGCCGATGCGGTGTCGGGACGGAACGCCAACATCCGCAGCAAACTCATTTCGAATCCGATCTTGGGTTCCGGCGCCATCGCCAGATCGCGGCGTCCGCCGAGAGCGATCTGATAGTAGAGCTGCACGTCCTCCGGTGAGATGGCCTGCGCCAGCCGCGTCAGTTCGGCGGAGTCGAATTCCTCATCTTGAAGCGCCGCCTCGGGCACGATTTGCACGATCGCAATGCGTTGCAAGAAGGCCGCCAATTCGACCAATGCGCGGTCATAGTCGGGCGCGTCGCGATCCAATTCCTTCACCTCAGCCAGGAGCGCCGCACCGTCTGCACGGGCCAACGCATCGATGAGCCGGCCCACATGTCCGCGATCGATGGTACCGAGCATCGCGCGCGTGTTGACCTCGCTCAATTCACCGGCGCCGAATGCAATGAGCTGATCGAGCAAGCTCAACCCATCGCGCATGCTGCCCTCGGCGGCGCGCGCCAACAGCGCCATTGCCGCCGGTTCGAAAGTCAGCTTCTCGGCCTCCGCGATGAACTTCAGGCGTTCCGCGATCAGGCCGGCCGGCAGTCGCTTGAGGCTGAACTGCAAGCACCGCGACAGCACGGTGACCGGCAACTTCTGCGGATCCGTGGTCGCCAGCAGGAATTTGACATGCGGCGGCGGCTCTTCCAGTGTTTTGAGCAGCGCGTTGAACGAGTGATTCGAGAGCATGTGGACTTCGTCGATGAGGTAGACCTTGTAGCGGCCCCGGGTCGGCGCATATTGCACGTTGTCGAGCAATTCCCGGGTGTCATCGACTTTGGTGCGTGAAGCGGCGTCGACCTCGATCAGATCGACGAAGCGTCCCTCATCGATCTCGCGGCACGCGGCGCATGTGCCGCAGGGATTCGAACTCACGCCCGCCGTCTCGCAGTTCAGCGACTTGGCCAGAATGCGGGCAATCGTGGTCTTTCCCACTCCGCGAGTGCCCGTGAACAAGAACGCGTGGTGCACCTTGCCGCTGTCGAGCGCATTGGCGAGCGCGCGCAGCACATGCTCCTGGCCCACCATTTCGGCGAACCGCTTTGGGCGCCACTTGCGCGCTAGTACGACATAGCTCATAGATCTCTTATAAGTTTAGCTTCGCAACACTCGGGTCGCGAAGCTTTTAAGGAGGCGGCCCGCGCCAGCAGGACTTCGGCGCCCGACTTAAAGCCGCTACCGCTGCTCCCTTCCGGGCCTGACGGGGTTCGCGGCCAGTCGTCGCGAAGATGCAAACGCGAGCCACCATTGACTAATCGTGGCGGAGCTGGCGGAGAGGGAGGGATTGCTCGTCGCTCCGCTCCTCGCCCCTTCGGGGCCGCCCTATCGGGCGTTATCCCCGCTTCGTCGCTGTCGCCGCATTCTGAACGATAACGTCGAGAATTTACGTGCCGTGTGGCGGAGAGGGAGGGATTCGAACCCTCGAACACCTTTTGGGATGTTACTCACTTTCCAGGCGAGCGCCTTCGACCACTCGGCCACCTCTCCATAAATCTACTAAAGCCGACCAACAACGGGAGGGATGGACTCGGGCCGTCCCGGCCCTCGCCCTTCGGGCGCGCTGCGCGCGTCCAAAATCGCTCCAGGCGATTTTGTCGAACCCTCGAACACCTTTTGGGATGTTACTCACTTTCCAGGCGAGCGCCTTCGACCACTCGGCCACCTCTCCGGCGGGCGCAAGAGTACCGGAGCGCACCCAAGCGATCAAATTTGCCTCCCGCCGCCCCTTTCAGGCAACAGGCAGCGCCAACCCCCAGAGCGCGCCACAAACCTCTTACCCACGTTGGCGCAGCGAGTACTGGAAACCGCCAATCGATCACGTCTCAAGCCTCTGGGGTGGCGTAGCTGGACGGCAACTGCGGTTTTGCCGTCCAGCTACGCCGCCCCAGAGGCACTGCGCCGAGGTCAAATTGACGGTTCCGAGTTCCGACGTCCTACCCGCTAGCAGCCTTATTGGACGGCGCCGGCTTGTACTTCGGCGGCAGATCCAAACACGCATCCTTAGGCCCAGGCGGAGGCGGTGCGTTCTCCACGGTGGGAATGGCCAAGGCCCCCTGCGTATTGGGCGAATCCAGGCCCGGCGGGACGATGAGCGGCGGCAACTGCCCGGCTCGTTGGTATTCCTGAGCACTGTGGCAGTCGGGCGTCAGCTTGCTGAACAAGTGGCACCCGCTCATGAGCAGCCCGCCGGCCATTATCACTACGACTCGATCAAGACTCATGCAGCTTCTTCCTCAAAAATAACACCGGCGGTCCGCATCGCGCGCAGCACGGTGTCTCGGTGCGGCGTGGACAATTCGACCAGTGGCAGGCGGATTGCGTTCCCGATCAGCCCCATCCTCGCCACGGCCCACTTCACCGGGATGGGGTTCGCTTCGACGAACAATTCCTTATGCAATGGCTGCAAGCTCGCGTCGATCGACCGCGCCTTGCCGAGGTCTCCCGCGAGCGCCGCGACACAGGCCTCGTGCATCCGCCGCGGCACCACGTTCGCCGTCACCGAAATGATCCCTTTGGCCCCCACCCCGTATAAGTCGACGGCGCTCGCATCATCGCCCGATAACAGAGTGAATTCCGCCGGACAGCCGCCGAGAATTTCACGCGCCCGGCTCAAGGAGGCGGTCGCCTCCTTCACCGCCACGATCCTTGGATGGCGTGCCAGTCGGGCGACAGTTTCCGGCAATAGATCGACCCCCGTCCGGCTGGGTACATTGTACAGAAT
>Ga0209611_10009967_pt1 | contig 14144 bp, 6 predicted proteins | sample S1TSphgellanicum_3_FD_187693 | JGI IMG/M metagenome (GOLD analysis project Ga0209611, IMG submission 187693) | Host-associated microbial communities from peat moss isolated from Minnesota, USA - S1T2_Fc - Sphagnum magellanicum MG (SPAdes) (version 2) | ecosystem: Host-associated > Plants > Peat... | reverse complement strand
TGAAAATTTATTATTTCACATATGTCTAAACCTGACAAATTTCCTTCAAAATTTGACTTAGTTTAGGTTAATTATTATAGATTTGTGAAAAACTTGCTAACTAATTTATGTGTTTTAAACTTAAACTTAAACCATAATCCAACAATACATACTTATAATAATTACATGAAAAGATATATTATAATGTCCATTGCATAAATAAATTAAATAAACAAAGTTTAATAAAATATGGATTAACTAAAACAAAATGGTTACAATTATGACATTGTTTTCATTATAAATTATTTGTAATACTTACATATGGGGGCCTATGTTTATCATCCATGAATTAAGGTGAACCTTAATAAATTAATAGTTAAAATTACGGGGATGAGGGTTGGAAAAAATGAATAGGTAATTAATTAAATATTTAACTATGTAAAAATGTAAGTAATTAAATAAGCATAATGATAGGTAAGAAATTGGGTGTATACGTAGGTAAGTAGGTATATAGGTGGGTGGGTTGGTGGACAAGTTAATAAATAGAAAAAAAGTTCAAGGAACAAGGTAAATAGATCACTAAAATAGATAGACATGTAGATAAACAAGTTAATACATAAAAAAGAAAATATTTTATCAAAATGACTAAATTTGTAAAATACTTATGTCAATAAGGTGGTTGTGTATATAAGGTTACTAGTTAGTAAAGTAATTAGGTCAATAAGGTAGGTAGTTAGTATAGTAGTTAGTTAGTAAGGTAACTGAATTAGTAGGATAAATAATAGTATTGTAGCTAGGTCAGAAGATAACTATTTATTAGAGAGCTCCCAAGGTTGGTACAATATTTGCGAGGGTAGGAAAGTGAGAACTGTAGCTATGTGTGAGGTCAGGTCCGGAGAAAAAGCGGCCCCAAAGAAAAAAGAAAAAAGTACAGTGATGACCAGCAACTGATGAACCCAATCTGGCGCCTAATGAAGAAACCTAGCCCATCCAGTGGACAGAACGGGGAACTGCTGGTTCACTCTGCCCTGTTGGAGCAACATTCGAATCTGTTGGCGTTGCTTTCTGAGATACGGAATAGCAATTCAATGGAATGATCACTGCGACGAACACGGTTGCTTCGGCACTGTGTATAGAATGTACGCAGCAGTTAGTTGCAGCAATGGCAGGTCACAATTTCTCCGAAGAAAGTAATATTTACACTTGCTGTAAATTCATGATGTGCCGACCTTAAGTCAACTGCATAGTACCCTCACGCTTCTCGTCATCATGCGAGATCTCTGATCACTAGTGTCCCATTCGCATGCCCCGTGCTGAGTACCGCATTGTCGCGACTCTTGCTTTTGCTGACCGGAGTCAATCAAGGCATAAAAAGGATGCAAGTGAACAGGTTCAACTAACATACTAGCTACTTCATTATTGCAGTATATAATTCGCTGTCCAGTATCTCCAGCGCCGGTATTATATTTTCTTATTGGAGCTGCTGGCTAGTAGCGAAACTTCAAAATCCAAATGTAAATTCATGATTACTTGAAAGAGCATATACGATAGCAGAAGCTTTAATCTGTGAGGTTTACGTGGAAGACGGTTCATAAATGTTAGTTGTGATGAAACGCTGGTCCGTTGTAGAGAGAGCTTGTCACATTTTACTGTATTGAAGACTACACATAATTTGATGGGTGACCACCGGTCTACTTTTAATTGTTACGAGGTGAAACTCTGATCAATTTCAGTTCACATGGTAGCAGACCGTGAGTCATGATCAGCTGTCACTCAGTTGCTGCACATCGGACTTATAATTAGATTCTAATTTGATGATAGATCACTGGCGCAAGCACATTATATTGGCCTTGCGAGTTTCTTCTCTTCAACAGTTGTCCATCCGAAAAGCACTCCGGCTTTATGAATCATAAGGCACAGTTGACCATAAGGTAATGGGAATAGAAATAGAATCGAAGCAGGTGATCATCACACCCTTAGCAGTGTTGGTGGAGCTAACAACACAATCACCGTGAAATTGATTCTCATATCGATGTCACTCACCATAAAGTTTCGCGACAGAAAGTCAACCTGCAATGATGGCCATTCACTCTTGATCCCTTTCAGCTCGCGGGAAGACATTATTTGGCCCTTGGACCCCTATATAATAAGTGCTCTGAATGTCATTCCGCATCACTCTCATATGCACCTGCACCTTCTCAACTGAATCAGGACTCAGGAGTGTAGTGGAGCCAGCAATATGGCTTCTTCAAGCGCAATAAAGGCTTTGTCTTTCTTGCTATTGCTCTCCTTCTCTCACATACATTAGTGACACAAGTGCTTTGCAGGCAGCTCTCAGAAAACCGACAGTCGGAAAAGGAAGCAAGCAAGTCGTCAACCCAAACTAAGGTAGTTCGAACTTACAACTCAATTTTTGCTGGCTGATGTTATTCCATCCAATCTTGAGTAGGCTCCTAGCTATCCTAGAGCCGTCTGCATGAATACATCTTGAAGAATGCGAACCGAATACAGATTAGACAATCAGTCGAGTGATTAGTTCAACGGTTCTAGCTCTAAATCTCTCATTCCCTACTAGTAGTCGGACTTGAGTTGGTCTACTGCAAAGATCAGTTTCTCAGATGCAGCCAAAGCGATAATCTGCTTCCAACTTCTCGGTCAATTATCATGCAATAGAGTCCAATTGGTGTGCATTCATGATTTCTGCTCATAGATTGCCGAGTGTCCGTTGGATTGCTGTCCACTTCCGCAGGTACTTGAGGGTGATAAGCCTACAAAGGTTACCAGCACCGACACCAACGGAAAGAAATGGGGCGTTAACAACTACGGAGGTGGAAGTCCCGGCGGCGCGGGAGGCTATGGCAATGGAAATGGTTACGGATATGGCAATGGGAATCGCTACGGGAACGGTTACGGGAATGGTTATGGACATGGTAACGGAAACGGAAACGGCAATGGCAATGGCAATGGAAATGGTAACGGAAATGCCAATGTGTCTGGTGGTGGAGGAGGTGGAGGTGGAGGAGGTTCCGCAGCCGGTGGTGGCGGAGGTGGTGGTGGTGGTGGTGGTGGGGGTGGGGGTGGGGGCGGAGGCGGCGGTGCTGGAGGAGGTGGCGGTGGCGGCGGTGGTCGTTGATATGATTTTTGCATCGACTCCACGCATTGTGCAGGTACTAATCGGGCGACTCTCATCCTCTGGACATGTCGCTTCAACTCGCTCTCAACATACCAGTTCAATGTTGTATTCCTTCAACACGGAACTTTGTCCTTGATTTAATAATTGTTACACTAATTTCCTTACTGCGATTGAACTGCTTCGACATAGATACAGAAGACGACGTCAGGATTCAAGCGGGCGTGATGGATCAGCTGCTGCGATATGGTAGAATTAAGATTTCTAGCTGGTCGATTTTTTAATCATGTATTAAGTTGTAGTAATTTCGAGCGAGCCAGCGTCTAATAATTGATTAGAGTCAGTAGGTTTTCGTGACATTACCCAGATGATGCACTTAACTTATGTAGCAGCAAAATTTGTGCTTATATACATATTAAACTTTAACTTACAACTCAACGACCATGGCCACTTTTATCTGAATAAATAAATTCTGTGAAGAACTTTCCAAAGTTTTCCTTTTTAAATTGAGTTACCTCTTCTGACAGAATTTCCCTCTAAATTAGAAAGGTTCCTATTTCCCACTCACTGAAGATCCCAATTTCAGCACCTTCCTCTCATGGAATTAGATCCCGATTATGTAAAAGTTCTTTATGCAATGTAAGGAACAGTTTAGTTGTTCAGCTCTTCGTGAGGTCCAAATTCCAGAAGAGCCCAAAAACCTGATACATAATTATTCAATTCTATTCTTGCCTAAATTAAAACAGCATATTTCCATGCTATTTAATCATATGTTAGGCATATGTAATTAGTGTGTACATGTATGAGTATCCCTATGAACCATATGATTATGTGACCCAGCACCAACTGGCTCGGCATCCATTGGAAACCACTTATGACTCAGTTGTGAATGTACCACATCTGAGTCGCCATATTGGAACTGTGGTAACCTATCCTGTAAAGCCTTCTACTTCCCAACTCACACTACCTAGAGGTTATGATCTAGATATATAAGTGGGTAAGTATCGTAGATAAGTAGGTAGGTTAGTTAAGTGGTTACTATGTATATGTGTAGGTGAGTAGTAAGACACTTGGAAAGTTCTAGGTAGGTTTATGCATGCGAATACAGTGAGAATGTGTTTCATTTCCACATACCATCCATGGGACCATTGGTGGGTTCACAAGCAAGGAATTTTTTTGGTATTCCTTGTAGGGAAAAGAGGAAAAACCTCTGACAAATTAAAGTTGAATTGACATAAAATAGGTACAGCTCTCCAAGGGAGTAGTGGGCCCAAGATTTCAATGTTTTATTTTGAATTTTCCCATTGTGAAACAGAATGATCATTGTATTTTTTTTTCATTGTCAAATGTACAATTTCATGTTAGGGTAAGGGAAATTCAAGTTTTTCTTGAAGGTCCCATAGGCAATCTTTAAAATGTTTCTTGAGACAATGGCATTAAAGATATGGGTTCTCTATGTTTGAGCATTATGAGTATTGGTCACCCATCTAAATTTGAGTTTTGCATAACACATTTATTTGATGGGATATTAGGGTTAAATAAAGCTTTCACAGTAAAATGTATTTCTTAGTATCAGGTTGGAATATCTTAACATGATACTTTTTCAAGAATATATTGTTCTGAATATGAATCATAAATTTGTACCTGCTTTCAATAAATATGGGCTTATTTATATGAAAAAAAATTCATTTGCATCTATTTATACTAAATGCCTACTGTAACTATAAATAGATGTATGAAAAGTCAAAAGACAACTTCAATTTGGAAAAAGACATTTAGAAATTAGGATCCTTATAACTTCAAATTAAAGTGTCTTTTATAAACAAAGATATATGTGAGTTGTGTTACTGCTTGAAGACCCTAGGTTTCTTCATCCCATTTACTCTTCGCAAATGTGGCAAGATCACTGTTTTTTATTTCAACATTGTGATATTGCTCAAGTGGTGATCATCCATAACAGTATTTCCTCAAATTTGGTGATATTCAAAAAATGAAAGCACAAGAATCTTAAGCACCCTCTTGCATTGTAGGAAATTGTGACAAATTTTCATGATTTTTTTTTAATTCAAAAAGCAGCGAATTTTTTATAATTTTCACAAAATGATGAAAACATGCCACAAAAAAATTAGCTGGGCAAGATATATCAAACAACTTACATGTTTCACTTCATCATAATCCCCTCCAAATGCACAAACTCCAAATCTTGAATATGTCTTTATCACATTGTTATGTAGATAGTTGAATACATCTAGGTTAAGTGGGATTGTTCCTGTTGGAGATTGAAGACACTTTGACAGTTGAAACGTTTTCATCCTTGACCAGTCATAATCCACTAGCTTCTCTCACATTTACAAAATGATGATTGTTGACCCAAATATTAAGAGATTTATGAAGTCTAAACACATCGGGCACAAACAAGGAGTGCTTTGTGTGTGACTCTGCAAAAATATTTCACACATTCAAGTTTCATTATTTATTTATTTCAACCCCACCCATAAAACTAAATTGGGACTGCAAATAGGTGACAATTTTTGTGTCCTTTTCATTCTCTGAAAAAGAAATCTCCAAGTTGCCAAAACTCACCCGAAAAATGCACCACTTGACATGCTTGCACGAGGTTGTAAACCATGATGCTTTGACATTCTTGCTATAGCGGTTGTCAATCAACATCAATTTCAAAGGTGGTAGATGTGGCACACCAAAAGCTATAATTTCCAGAAATCATTGACTGCAACTAAATGATTACTGAGCAACCAAAACCTTCAAACAATTTCACAATGAGAATGGTGGATGAAGAACAAGCCCACTGGACATTTCTCATCTTGATAAAGGTAGACATCCACATTTGTATTCACCACATGTTCATCCGGTCATTTATCAAATTCACCCTGAATGTGGGTTAATACATTGTGCAAAAACTTCACAAAGCTTGAATCTCATGGTTATTTATTTGTTGATCATGCGGTCAAGCCATTTGGCAACCCATTATTGCCGGTTTGATGCTCAATGTCTAATATGACCTTTGGGCCAAAACCCACTTTAAAAAGAAAAAATATATGTGGCAGTGTCACATTGGTGGATTTTTTCTAAGTTGTGGCCCATCTCCCACCCATCTACCTTGCATCGAGCGGCCAAGCAGAAGTAAAAAACAAGAGTCTCGTGATCAACATAACCACAGGTCAGTTCAGGTTAGGCGTAGTCAGGTTCAGTCAGGTACGAGTTCATTTTCTTCTCTTCGCTAGCATCATTAGCCGCGTGGGGTGTCCGGACTCCGCGTTTGTTGGAACAACGTTGGAAGCGGTTGGAGTCGCTTTCTGAGATTCGGAACACCAAGTCAACAGATTAATAAATGCGGCAAACAAGGTTGCTTCTGCATTGTGTATAGATTATACTCAGCAACTGATTGTAGCAACGGCGAGTGAAAATTACTCAGCAGGAAGTAATATTTTACACCTGCTGCAGCTTGATGGTATCACCAGCCCGCAGTCCGTTGCACTTATATTGTGCTAATATGATATTAGGGCGCAAAGCAGCGTAGAAATGATGGATTGTAAATTCATGATGTGTCAACGCTAAGTCAACTCCATATTATACCCTCCCACTTCTTGTCATCAGTGTCCCACTAGAATTTAGCATGCTCTGTACTGAGTACTACCACATTGTAGCAACTCTTGCTTTTGTGGAGCCAAGTCAATCAAGACATAAAAATGATGAAAGTGTGTACAGGTTCACCTACTATAGCTACTTCATTATTTTTGCTGTCCAGGTGCCGCCAGGTGCCGGTACTAGACTCTTTTATTTGAGCTGCTAAATAGTAGCGAAGCTTCAAAATCCACAAAAATAATGATTGTTTGAATGAGCTTATACGCTAGCACAAGCTTTAATCTCTGACGTTTACGTTGAAGTCGATTTTATGAGTATTATAATTAGTTATGATAAAACGCTGGTCGGTTGTAAAGAGCGCATTTGATCAAAGGCGTTGATCGGTTGTAGAGAGCGCTTGTCACATTTTCCTGTATTGTAGACTGCACATTTGATCGGTGGCCACCGGAGTACTTTAATTCACCCGTGTTCAAGATCCAATTAATTTCAGCTGATGTGATTCGTGATCAGTGTTCCATGAGTTGCTGCAAATCGGACTTTAAATTAAGTTCTAAGCTCATGATAAATCATTGCAAGCACAATCAATTGGCCTTACGATTTAGTTCTCTTCAACAGTTGTCCAGCAGAAAAGGGCGCCAGCATTAGGACCTGTTGCATACGTTAAGGGGAATAGAAACAGTATCGATGACCCTGATCATCACATCCTCAGCGATTGGTGGAGCTAACCCCCAATCACCGTCAAATCAATTCTCGTCAGTCACCAGAAAGTTTCGGGACACAAAGTCAACCTGCAATTGATGGCCATGCACTCTTCATCATTTTCAGCCCGCCGGAAGGCATCATTGGGGCCTTGGACCCTATATAACACGCTGTCTAAATCTCATTCCGCATCACTCTCATATCGATCAGCGCCTTCTCGACTGAATCAGGACTAGTCTAGTCGAGGCAGCAATATGGCTTCTTCGAGCGCAATGAAGGCTTTGTTTTTCTTGGCTGTTGTTCTCCTTCTCTCACATGCATTACTCACACCAGTGCTTTGCAGGCAGCTCTCAGAGAACCGACAGTGGGAAGAAGGAAGCAAGCAAGTCGTCAACCCAGACTGAGGTAATTAGAATTTCCAACTCAATTTTGGTCGTTGGCTGATATTATTTCGTGCAATCTGAAGTGTTATGTCGGTTCACTATTTTTGCTGGTAGCTCGCCTAAGAAGCCGTCCGAATGCTTACTGCATCCTGAAAAATGCGGACCGAATAGAATTAGTCGAGTGATGAGTTCATCTGTTCTAATCAACTCGTAATCTCTAATTCTCTAGTAGTAGTGGGACTTGACTTGATGTTCTTCGGATTTAGAGCAACGATCACCTTCTCGGATGCAGCCCAAGCGGTAATTTGTTGACACTTCCGTCAATTCTAGTGTAATTGAGTCCAACCGCTGTGCATTGAGTTCTGATCGTAATCTGCCGCTTGTCGGTCGGGCTGCTGTCCCCTTCCGCAGGTACTCGAGGCTGATAAGCCTACGAAGGTTACCAGCACCGAAACCAGCGGAAAGAAATGGGGTGACAGCAAATACGGAGGTGGAGGTGCCAGCGGCGGGGGAGGCTACGGCAATGGAAATGGTTACGGATATGGCAACGGGAATCGCAACGGGAACAATTACGGAAATGGAAACGGGTACGGGAATGGTTATGGACGTGGTAACGGAAACGGCAATGGCTATGGCAATGGCTACGGAAATGGCAACAACAATGGCTATGGAAATGGCAACAGCAACTATGGAGGTGGCGGTCGTGGCCATTGACATGATTTTTGCAGATTCGACTTCAAGCATCGGGCAGGTACTAATGTTTCGACTCTCGTTCTCCATGTCACTGCGACATAAGTCTAGTTCAATGTCGTATTCTTTCAACACTGTAATTTGTGCTTGATTCAACAATTGTTGCACTAATTTCTTCAATACGATTAAACAGCTTCGCAAAACATAGAGAAGACGACGCAATATTCAACCGAGATGGACAAGCTGCTGCGCTAATTAAGGTGCATGTACTGGAAGTCGTGCAACTAGTGCGAACACAAGAATAAGCTCGATCCATGATTAAAGCCTCGACATTTAGCTAGGGGCAGTCAGGAGCAATTTTTCAATTTCTAGATGTCAAATAGCCTTGACTATATCTTGGATTAAAATTTTCTACGTGGTCATATCAAGTTGTAGTAATTTCCAGTGAGCCATTAGAGTGAATGGCCATCACTTGCAGGTTGACTTTCTGTCGCGAAACTTTATGGTGAGTGACATCGATATGAGAATCAATTTCACGGTGATTGTGTTGTTAGCTCCACCAACACTGCTAAGGGTGTGATGATCACCTGCTTCGATTCTATTTCTATTCCCATTATCTTATGGACAACTGTGCCTTATGATTCATAAAGCCGGAGTGCTTTTCGGATGTACAACTGTTGAAGAGACGAAACTCGCAAGGCCAATACAATGTGCTTGCGCCAGTGATCCATCATCAACTTATAATTTAATTATAAGTCCGATGTGCAGCAACTGAGTGACAGCTGATCTTGACTCACAGTCTGCTAACATTTGAATTGAAATAGATTAGATTTTCACCTCGTAACAATTAAACGTAGACCGGTGGTCACCCATCAAATTATGTGTAGTCTTCAATACAGTAAAATGTGACAAGCTCTTTCTACAACGGACCAGCGTTTCATCAGAACTAACATTTATGAACCGTCTCCCACGTAAACCTCACAGATTAAAGCTTTTGCTAACGTATATGCTCTTTCAAGCAATCATGAATTTACATTTGGATTTTGAAGCTTCGCTACTAGCCAGCAGCTCCAATAAGAAAATATAATACCGGCGCTGGAGATACTGGACAAGGAATTATATACTGCAATAATGAAGTAGCTAGTATGGTAGTTGAACCTGGTCACTTGCATCATAAGTATTGTACCAACCTTGGTCCCTTACTAATTATCTCTTACTAACATAATTACTTTAATAACTAGTTATCTTATTGATCTAGATATTATATTAATACCTACCCTACTAACTTAGCTACCCTATTAATTACATACCCTATTGATTTTACTTCCCTTTTGACTTACCTGTCTTTCTAATTAACAACCTTATATATGTAACCACCCTATTTATATAAGTATTTTACAAATCTAGCCACTTTGTTAATGTAATTTGTCTTTCACATACTAACTTGCCTATCCACTTAATTGTTTTGTTAGTGTAATTTTCTTTCTAATTACATGCCTACCTACTTTAGTGACCTACCTTGTTTCTTGAACTTCCTTTTTACTTATTAACCTACTTATCAACCCACCCACCAATATATACCAACTTACCTACCTATGCACCCACTTTCCTACCTATCACTATGTTTATTTAGCTACTAACGTTTTTTACATAGTCAAATATCTAACTAACTATTTACTCATTTTTTCTAACCCTCACCCCCGTAATCCTACTTATCAATTTATTAAAGTTCGCCCTAATTCACAAATGATGAACATAGGTCCCCATATGTGAAGTATTACAAATAATTTATGGTGGACACAATGTCATAATTATAACAATTTTGGTTTAGTTGATGCATGATTTATAATATTTTTGTTTATTTAATTTATTTATGGAATGGACATTACAATACATTTTTTCATATAATTATTATAAGTATGCATTATTGGATTATGGTTTAGGTTTAGGGTTAGAACACATAAATTAATTAACAAGTTTTTCACAAATCTATAGTAATTAACCTAAATTAGGTCAAATTTGGAAGGAGATTTTTAAGGTTTAGATATATGTGAAGTAATATAATTTCATTCTATGTCTTTTTCAAAGAGAGAAAACAAATTAACTTGGAAATATCACACAAAAGTAGGAAACATACCTCCTTTTTTTGTTTTTTACCGAATTTATTTGATTTGTTTTTAAGATTAATGTTTTTTTTTGGGAAATAAATATTTGTAATTTAAAAGCTTTAAAATTTGGTTTTTTGAATTTTTTCTTATGTTCTTTAAATTTATTTTTTTTGCACTATATAATTTGTATACATTGTATAATTTTTTGGGTTTTGGGCATATATCACTAAGACCTTTTTTTAATAAGGTTTGTATAATTAGGGTTTTAATAAGGCTTATGGAAAATATTATTTGAATTTTTAGGGTTAGGCCTTATGCTTTAAGGTTTAAGAATTTGGTTCATGTATTTCAAGGCTTAAGGTTTATGCTTTAGATTTTATGCATTGTATTGGTTTTTTATTTGATCAATTATTTAAATTTATAGCATAATTATGAATATATTTTGTTTCTATATGTTCCATAATTGCTAAAATCAATATTTCTTAACCCATTTTTGTTTAAATGCAATATTCATATCATATTGTGATAATTCATTAACCATGAAAAATAAAAATATGTTTTAAATATTTAATTCCCTGCCAAAACATCATGAAATTCATGTTTTCAAAATTATTTGTTCACTTTATATTATGATTTAACATATATAAAAGTGAGCATAATGCAAAATTGGTCACATTAATGGTAGGGTTAATGTAAAATCTATTATTTATTGTTAAAATTCAGAGTTTGTCAAAAGGAAAAATTTAAAGTTCATGATTAACATTTCTTCAATGATGTACATATTTATGTTTTACCTTTTTAAAATTGTAAACTCATTTCAAAAAATAAAAAAATTAAGTCTCTAATTTAATAAGATTTTCATGGCTATTTTTTTAAAAAAATTAAAGCACATGATTTTATTTTTTAAAAATGTTTCACATAAAAATAAAAAATTATCTCTCCCATATATTAATCCTATGTATGATTGAAAATTTATTTAATTTTTTTTATAATAATAATTAATTTTTAAGCTAAAAAATTTATATAGTAGGTTGGTAATATTTTATATTTTATAAATATATAACACAAGTGCTTCTATAAATTTTATTTTTAAAATGTATATTGGATTAAATATTGGTTTAAATATATTATTATTTATCACATATTGAGTAACACATTATATATAATTAATAATATTTTGGAATTTTATTCTTGATTCATTTTCATACATACAATATCTTCATATTTATTTAAAATATGATAAGAATTAATTAAAAATATTAAATTTTAATTATATATATCAACCCATGTTATGTATAGTGTAATTTTTTTCTTATAAAAGTTTTCTTTTTAATGAGAATTAAAAATTTCAAAAGATAAGTATTTGGGTATGAAAATGATCATAAGCTTTAAAAGCCATGTTAAAGTTTGTGTGGATTCAAAAAATTTGAAAGGGCCAAGTTATTATGCAATGTTCTCCGCACCATAAGAAGTTGAACACGATTTGACCATCTAAGAAACATAGGAATAATTAGAAAAAGGCAACCAAGAATCTATAACTTGGAACAAATTACCAACCAAGAATTTGTAGCTTGGAAAAATAACTAGCTAAAATAGAAGCTCATTGCCATGGTTGTTAGATGTTGACAATAACTAAGCTAGACAACCTAGCTTAACATAACTAATAGGTTAGTAGGCTACTTGTTATATAACTTAATTAACTACCTAGTAGCATAACTTAGGTGTATCTAATAGGCTACCTATGTAATATAGGCTTATTATGTAATTGACTCAATAATATAAGCCTTTTAAGTTGGTATTTTAAATGGTTTAAGTAGGTACTAAAGGTGGTCTAACTTATTAGGTAAATGATATTCCTAAGTAAACTATCGTAAATGCTTAGTAACTATGTAGGTAGTTTACTAGCCTAAGCCACCTATGCCTACTAAGCATTCATGACAATTTAGTTCTATTTTTTGTATTATAATATATTAAATTTGATTTTTTAAATGAATTTATTTTTAGTAATAACATTTTTCATATAATTATTACAAGTATATACTATTGGATAATGGTTAAGTTTAGAATTTGGGACATATAAATTAATTAACATTTTTTTTACAAGTTTTTAGTAATTAAAATAAATATAGGGTGCATTTTGGGGGGCATTTTAAAGGTTTAAGCATATGTAAAATAATGCAATGTCATTTTATATCTTTTTTAAGGAAAATGAAAAACTTAGCATGGAGATATTACCAAATGGTAAAAGACATACCTTCTTTTTTGTTTTTTTACAAATTTTATTACTTATTTACAAAATTAAGGCCAAATTTTTAGTTGGTGAAAATAAATACATGTGTAGGTATTGCAAAATTTAAACAACTTTAGGTGAAGATACAACCTTAAATGCAATACCCACATGTAAGGTCACTTTAAAATAACCAATAAGTTGTTTGGCTAACCAAAATATGTTTTTTTATATACTTAAATTAATAATTATTTTGAATTAATTTTATGACAATTAATTATCATAAATAATTATTTAAAATAATGGTTTTAATAACTTATCAACATAAAAAATTATGTGCGAGTATTGCAAATTTAAAATAACCTTATAGAAATTGGAATAGAAAATATGTAAGTATTGCATGTTTGTTTTCATGACAATGTTAATAAGTTAATTAAAATGTCGGTATTATTTTTAAAATCTTCAAGTGATGTGATTTTTAATACATTAGATGTAGGTATTGCATAATGTACATTTTGATCTTTGTAAACCCTAGACAAATTGATTATAAAATGTGCATATTGGATTATCTAAGTTTTGATTTTTTTATCTAAAACACTAAGAAGATGACAAAAAAGAAGACATATATGATGAACCATATACCTATTAAACGAATGTGATTAGAAGAAAATAATATATTAATAAAGATGTAAAAAAATGGGTGAATCAAAAATTGTTAAAAACCCCAATGAAAAATAAAAGTTTTTTATAGTATATCAAAGGTCCACCAAAGTTCAAAAAGTGGGTAGTCCAAAAAAATGAAGGGGTTAAAAAAACCTAACATGTTATATAAAGTGGAAACCTTAAACGGGTGAAAATCCTTAAAAGTGTACTAAATAGGATGAAAAGGGCCTACTCCTTACTTCAATCATTTTTTACCTTATGTTTTGATCCTGATTAAAAATAACAAATCAAAAATTATCAAAAACTTTAGAAGGACTATATTTTAAACTATTATAATTCTAGACTCCATCATAATCATCCATAAATGTGTCTTCACATGGTAAAAAGGACTAGGTAAAAAAAACAGAAAAGGGTGATGTTGTGACAAGATTTTGGTACACCTTTAAGAATTTACACCCAAACCATATCATTATTTACAATGTTATGTTTAGTTCGGTATGCAATTGTTGCCTTTATAACCCTTACTACATGATGAATAGTGTATAGATGGCAACATTGCATCTTAACATGAACTATAATTGCAACAAATTTTTTTTTTCTTGTGCCCTGAACCTTATAAACACCCAAAAATCACCCAATTAAACCTTAACACACATTAGATG
>Ga0209611_10009966_pt1 | contig 14146 bp, 8 predicted proteins | sample S1TSphgellanicum_3_FD_187693 | JGI IMG/M metagenome (GOLD analysis project Ga0209611, IMG submission 187693) | Host-associated microbial communities from peat moss isolated from Minnesota, USA - S1T2_Fc - Sphagnum magellanicum MG (SPAdes) (version 2) | ecosystem: Host-associated > Plants > Peat... | reverse complement strand
CATGGCTATTGTTCTCCCGCAACCTGCAAGGGCAGTGAACCTGGCCATATTAGGAAGACTAAAAGAAATCAAATGACTGTTCATTCATTCAACCGTTCCAGCCAGAATGGTCAGTTTCTATGCAGCCCAGAGGACATGATTGGCCGAGTTGGCAGAATCTGTCCCTATCGACGGTATTCCGCAATTACGTCCCCTACAGTCGATACGCCTGCTCCGAGATCCCTATATAGCCCGATGTTCTCCTAAATCTTCACCCGCTCGAAGTCAGTTGCGTTTTCTAAACTCTCTCGTCTGTTTTCTCTGCCCGTCGCCAGCCTCCTCACAGGCTCCTCTGTTTCGCTTTCTTTCTTCTCTCTCATTATATCCCAGGTTCCGTTGCTCGTCCCCAGCCTCCTCACAGGCTCCTCTGTTTCGCTTTCTTTCTTCTCTCTCATTATATCCCAGGTTCCGTTGCTCGTCCCCAGCCTTCTCACAGGCTCCTCTGTTTCGCTTTCTTTCTTCTCTCTCATTATATCCCAGGTTCCGTTGCTCGTCCCCAGTCTCTTCACAGGCTCCTCTGTTTCGCTTTCTTTCTTCTCTCTCATTATATCCCAGGTTCCGTTGCTCGTCCCCAGCCTCCTCCCAGGCTCCTCTGTTTCGCTTTCTTTCTTCTCTCTCATTATATCCTAGGTTCCGTTGCTCGTCCCCAGCCTTCTCGCAGGCTCCTCTGTTTCGCTTTCTTTCTTCTCTCTCATTATATCTCAGGTTCCGTTTCTGGCACGCTGCACGTCTCTCCCTGTCTTTCCTTTCTCTCAAACACATCTCTGTTTCATCCCCATTCTTGCAATATGTTTTGGTTCTTTTCCCCATTAGGCACCCATCCCCATCCGGCCTTGGTCTCCATCTAATATTCATACCTACCACCGCTGCCGATGACCAGCCAGAACTCTGTTGTACTCAGAGCTATCTAGTGTCGATGGTGCACTCGCATGCAGCTCCGTTTAAATCAATGTCTCAATAGATCCCTAGCTTCTGGATTTCGCTGTTTCTCTTCCAGTATGAAATTGATGACCTGATTGTTTATCTCTTTTACAGCATCGACTAATTGTCCGTATGTATTATTGCAGATATTTCGTGTAAAGAGTCTCAACTAAAGAGTACAAAATCTGTGTGCAGTGGGTCGCTCCATCTAAGTTGGTGCGCGTGCAACTTGTTTACTGCATTAAAGGTCATATCGCCTTTGTTGCCCTGTGGGTGGATGTCAAAGGATTGTTTACAATTTTAATCTGAATAGATGCTTCTAAGTTCTTTTTCATGGCTGGAACTTTTAACGTGGGAAAGACAAGAAAATTCGTAGTTGAAATATGTGAGCTCAAATCAGCATGGGATAGGCTTGTGAAAGTTTCGTTTGTAGGTCACCATGTGTTGTAATGAGATGTTCTATATTACCGTTTGACACAATATGAGGCCTGGCTCTGTCATCTCTCTCTTCACAATGTTAATCTCTTGGTGCTCTGTTTTCGCTCCATTCTTCCCTCTTGCTTGCAATATTCCCTGAGTTTGCGCGAGGTTTGCCGTGTGCTGCTTGTAGTGTGGCTGCTTAGAGTTTAGCTTACAGCAGCTGCCGGAATGGATTTAATACAAAACCTACCCGTTTTTGTTGTTGGCTAATTGCAACGACTGAACCTCTCCTCACCTGGTTTGCAGCTTCCACAACTTACTTGACGATTCCGCTTTCTTGGAGTGTCCACGCCGCTTGCATCTTTCAGCACCAGTAGTCGCAGGAGTACTCTCTCCAACTTGCCTGCTGTGCCACGCGCATTCCTACAGCATACGCTTTCCTGGAGTGTCCACGCCGCTTGCAGAACCAGTAGTTGCAGGAGTAATCTTTCCAACTTGTTTGCTGTAATGCCTACAGCACTTTGCGTTCCTGCCTAGAGACCAAAAGCCCCGCACGATCAGCCGACTCTGGGCTCTACTCCGATCGATCTCAATATTTTGAAGTGGTGCGTTTGATTTATCGATTCGTGTATATATGCGCTTTTCATGAGAGAACCTATTCACACTTTACGCAGAACTTGACAAATATTCATATCTCAATTAAGTTGTTTTCTGTAATTACTTCTTCCTTTCAAACCATCCCAGAAGTTAGCCGTGATGCCATTTATCCATCAATTTCTGAACTTCCAGTTAGTTGTCACGAATCTTCACAACGGTGATCAAGCCTTGCTTTCAGTATGGAGATTGCTTTGAAACATGGTCAGGAAGCAGGTTTCTGCAACAGGTTTTGTAAAGTAATCGGAATGACCGAAATTATCTTTGTCTGTCATGTTGTTACAGAGTCAAGGCTTTGAACACTGTTGATACAGTTAGCCTCGAAAACACCATGGCTGACACCAACAACTTTGTCGTAAAGAAAAAATTTGGCGTTGAAGCGGAAAACTCTGGCATTGAAGAGCTGAAATCCAATTCAGAGTCTGACTGGCAAGAATCTGAATGGATCCGTAAAATCCAATCATATCTCAAGGCACGCTCTGGTCAAAATGCAGAGGGTGATGTTCCGATACTAAAATTGCCAGCCTCCCTCCGTAAACCTGTGGAACATTACACTCCACGACAATGGCAATTCGGCCTCCACAACCGTGACCCTCAGGCATCCAGCAGTGAATCAGAAATTCTGAAAATAAGATTAGCAGCACGCAAGCTGAACTCAGATGAATGGGACAAATTTTGTGCTGATTTTGTGGATAATCCTGCAGATATGATGCTGAAATCATACGGTATACACTCTAGTGAAACTGAACTCAGCCCTAAGGAAGTGCAGTATGCCTTAACCTTGGATGCTCTGACATTAGTTTTAGCACTAAGTTCAGCATCGGCGGCGTCTGAGCCTGAGCCTGATGACCATAGCTTACCTTATAACTTCGGATTGTTGTTGGTTGAAGGAGGTTTCGACATTGTGGGCTTCTGGTGTAATCGTAATCGAGCGGCGCAGTGTTGGTTTTTTCACGACCTTTTCTTGTGCGAAAATCAAATTCCAATGGCTTTGATGAAGAAGGCCATTAACAAATGTTATGGATTACTGCCGGAAGAAAGGAAGTCTGACTTTCCTGAGCTACGGGAACTGGAAAATTCGGACTCCAATGTGACCAAAAAGTTGTTGGACACGATTTTGAAGTTTGTAGCATCTAAGATGTGCTGCAAATTCTTTGCAGACCCTTTCGCTCTTTTGAACTTAATTTTTGACAATTATGAAGTAGGCATGTTAGGAGATTGTGCACACCTCTTTGGTTGTATTCACAAAGTAATGACTAGTTGTGTGGAGCCTGCAACTGATAAAAAGTCGTCTGGCACCGATACGGAGCTTTTTGCACCCGGTGTGAACCAGCAGCTTGAAACTGACGAAGAGGCGCTTGCAACCGTTGGGACGCCACCCATCGCAGTCTTCAAACGCGCAAAACAATTGTTTTCGAGTGCCGTTGCAACCGGTTCGGAGCAACTTGCCAACGTTATTGTCACGATTTTTGGATTCAGCACGGAGACTGTAACTGAGAAATTCTACTTTCGTGCAGTAATACCGTCTGCAACCGATTTGAAGAAAGCCGGCCTTCAAATTCAAGGGATCCCTGGAATGGTGCAGCAAGTGGCTTTTAAAAATGGTTGTTTATTTCTCCCAATTATGGCACAATCCGAAATAACAGAATCCTATATTTGCAATATGGCGGCGTACGAATTTTGGAGTACTTCCGGTCCTTTTGCATTTATGAATTACATGCTACTCATGGCACAGCTGATCAAGACCCCTGAAGACCTGTCGTGTCTCGTCGATTGCAACGTGATTTGGACCTCCCTTGGCACCCAACAGCGCATTTTTCAAATGTGGGAAAGGTTGCAAAGTAAACTATGGTTCCCTGCTTTTTCGGACGAGTATTTAGAGAACATAGTGGAGCCCATCAATACGCATTGTGCATCCGCACTGAATGTGATGCGAACCGACTTTTACAATACATTTTGTTCCAAACCGTGGTTAGTGATAAGTGTCATCTCAGCCATCATTTTACTTGTCGCTACACTTATCCAAACTTACGTAGCTGTCATTGGTTCCGATAAAATGCAACCTCATTTTCCTCGAGGTGGGTAAAACCTCCTTTGGGCATGTATATTATTTGTGGACAGATATTTAACATGGTATAAATAATGGTATTTAAGACCAGATCAGTCTGAATATTCTGGTGTTTGTTTTGTTTTGTGAGCACACCTTAACCTGCTCAAATTGTAAGGCTCTTGTTTATTATGTAATAATCAAATGCATTCAGTGAACATGTTCAAACATAGATGTAAAGATTATTTATTTATTAAAACATTTGACATCAATTGTATTATTTAATATATTTTTTGAACTTTTTTGGTGAAGAGGTGGAATTTGAACCGATAATAGAATTAATTTAAAGAACTCCCAAAAAAAAATGTAATGTCCATATAATGTGCACTAGTTTTACTGGAAAAATGACATAGATGTCATCATGCAATTAACTTCTGAACAAAAATTAACATTTGCAAAGTCATCAGTTAAATTAAAAGTGATTTCTACAATGGCTCCTTATTTTGGGAATGCCGCACCCCTAGGACTTTGCCCCTTTACCCTCTATTTGTTCTTCATGTGCATCAACCCTTTTTTTTTCATTTTTGGGTTGTGGTGTGCGTGGCAATACATTTGAATGAAAGAAACACATGTGATAATACTGAAGACTGTTTCAAAAATTCTCTGGTTATTGCCATTATGTTCAGAGTGGCCTTGGGCAATTGAGGAAAACAATACAAAGTTCATCCTGGCAATATAACATTTTGTTCTGTATATGCAAGCTGGCTACCAAAGCTCCATCTCTAATGCAAGCCGGCTATGGATACTGGTAACCTGTAGAAAAGTTGGCAGCAAGCCTATGTTGACAAAATGTTATCTCGCATGTCATCAAAAATAGGGGCACAAAACACAGCTTCACATTTCAAGCATACCAACCTCAACCATGGATTGATTGATCTGCTCACAATCTCATTTGGAAAGATATCAAGTGTGAAAAACATTTGTGCATACATAGCACCTAGTTACAGGGTAAAAACACTTTAGTACAATGGGTTTTTATGGAAGTCACAATGATTTTTTTAATCACTTTTGTTGTGTACAACCCAAAATATAGTCATTAATTTAAAAAACCACATATATTAACATGATAAAATATTTATTACTTACCTCACATACATATGACCTACTAGCTATTTACTACCTATCATACTAATTGCCTATTTAATAAATTAATTGCATAGTACCTAATTCATGAATTACACTTATTATCTAAACTCAAACCTATGTAATAAAAAAATTATATATCCTAATTAATTGAATAATTAATACAAAAAAATTATCACATATCAACATGATAAAATATTTACTCTTAACTCACATACATATTGCCTACTACTTACCACTTTACAATTTACAACTTAATAATTAATTAATTATCTAACCTACTTAATTAATTAAACATAACATTATTTCATTCAACATAAAAGAATACCTATTACTAATTAACCTATTTACATATTATCTAATACCTACTACCTACTATTTAGCCCACTTAAAATAAACTAATTAAAAAACATTATGATACATCAACATGATAAAATACCTACTATTTAACCACATACATATTACTTACTGCCTAGCCCTATTTTTATACCATTAATTGTCACATGGGTTTTTTGAAATTTTCACAAACTCATCAACCCTACTACACATTTAATGGTTAGTTCATTGAAAAAATTAAAAAGAAAAAAATTAAAACATTAAATCCATTAATTCCATTGTCCAACTCTTTTTTTTTCCCACACTTAATTACATGTGCATTTGTGACTAAGATTTGTAGTCACGAATCAAGTTGAAAAGAAGTCACATGTTGTTCAATAACCTATGAACCACCTTTCAAATCACAAAAACAACTACACTTTTATTTATTTTTGGATGACATTAAAAATGAATGATATAAATATAATTTTTCATTTTCATTTTCATCCAAATCAACATTAGTTGCAAGTATAAGTTGCATGTGCAACTGTAAATCATTTTATAATCGTTTATGCAACTACAAGTCGTTTTTACAATGCCACAAAGGATAACCATATTTAAAAACACAAAAATGGTTGATTTGGATAGAAGTTGCAAATGCAGGAATGAAATGCATAGGATTCCTTGTAATGATTTTCACCAAAGTTTGGTTCATGATAAATTTTGCCTTGTGCTTTATGATAGGTATTGATGGAGATTCTCAAAATGCAGGGCCAATACCTACCCATGTGCCCCGCCTAGGGCTGCCCAACAGCTGCCAATTTCCCTTCCATTTTTCTCTTTTATCCTAGGCTTTTCTTTGTTTCTTATTTGCTTGCATGTGGAGCAAGGTTGTGTAGATCAAGAGTGTTACACACATAGTTTTTTCTCCTAAGGTCTTTTCAACCATTTGCGAATTAACAAGAAATACAAAAACAATCCGAAAAAAATTGAAATTTACAACATTAGTTTACATGTCCAGACAAACTATTGTCTCATTTTTTGTCAATTTTGTGATGTAGCCAAACTTGGTTATAAATGAGATATGAAATCATATTTTTGGGATCATCCTTCTATATATTTCTACTTACTATAACCAAAATATGGAAATTTGACAATATTTATTATTATTTTTTTGAATTTGAGCAATTGAAAATGATCCCTAAACAGTTTCATTTCCACATATTCAATTTTGAATTTCTCTTTTTGGAAAAATTTCCCCAGTTGAAACTCTACTATAGAGCATTGAATACATAGAAAATCGATCTTTTCTTTTTTTTTAATATACTTTTCTCCATCTTTGGAAACTATTAATAAATACAAATAAATACAAATAAAAACCTGACGTAGATCTCAAAACACCAAGTATATGTTTTGGTCTTTTTTGTTCTTCTTGTATAGGAATTAGCAAAAAAGGTTTAGAAAACAAAAAATGAAGAGCATCACTTACATATCTTTCCATTTCTAATTTTTTCCTTTTCAGATGAATCAAGCTTACATAGAAACACAAGCATTCAGGTGCTTCTCTTGTTTTCATTTGTTTTTTCCTCCTAGAATGTCCAGGAAAATATGCAAAAGAAGACGACAAAACATGAAATGGAGATCATTGATTACAATTGTTTTCAGATATTTCTCCTTTTTCCTTTCATGTTCTTCCCTTTCTTTTCCCTTCTTTTTTCCTTACCAGAGGAGCAGGGATTCCAAAGATAAAATACATGAAGTAGATGTCTTCCAAGTTCTTTCTTTTTAAATTTTCTCCTTCATTTTTTCTTTGGAAATTATCCAAAAGAATGAAAGAATGGAAAGAAAAATAAAACAAAGAACGTTAATAACATTGTTATACTTCATTCAATTCTTCAATGCAAAAGCAAGGGTAGATCAAGAGCATCAAGTATATGTCTTGATTTTCTTTTCATCTTCTTATTACTTACCAAAAAAATGGATAGCATTATTTATTATTTTCTCTTGTTCTTGTTCTTTTTATACTTTATACTTCCCATCATTTCAAGAATAAAAGTATAAAAAGCAAATGATGGGAAGAAATAAGTATAGAAAGGTTAGAAATGATGTGAAGGAAATTTATACATATATAAATGATTTGGACTCAGTGCACCCAATTACAGTTTTAGTTGTATTATTAGTTTTGTCCAACTAGTGGACAACACCCAAAAATTAAAGATTATGTATAATCAAGCATGTTTATATTAGGCAGTCGCCTAAATTACCTAAATTAACTTGATTTAGGCGCATCAGGAATGGTTAGTTTAGGCGGGGGCCAAATGAAGGCTTTATTTAGCATAAAATGATTGGTTAGCATTTATCAATGCTGGAATTGCTCTATGAACAAGAACTGTTTTGCCTGCATGACTCCTAATCCAAAGTTCGATAAACATTTGTGGAACAAATCCTTCTCCCAACGTAGGATTGAAAAATCGAACTCTATAAAACTAGTTCTAGGAAAAAACATTGCAATGACACCACAATATTCCATCAGATTCGGGAATTGAGCACCAAGTAAAGACCAGCCATCCTTGAAACTTGAACTGTTAAAAAGTGAATGGATGTCGTCCTTCAACACTGGCTCACATTTGTGAGCATGGATCAGGGCTTTGTGCTCATCGGCGATGAGATCGATCTGAGTTGATGAGTAACAATGATCCAATCAGAAAGCATGTTGCCGAATCTTTCGGATGAAGTCGGCTGCGGATAGCTCGATGAGTTCATGCGGTAGCACTCGGGGAATAGAACCGGGATCGGCCATTGCATTGTTGTTTCGATCTTGATAGGCAGAAATTTCATGAATCCGATTGGAGGCGATGACGTAAACAAGGGCGATGTCATTCTGAAGGTCGTTCTGGTCGCTTTCATCAGCTTCATTAAGTAAGGTGTCAGCCCAGGAAGCCAGACCAACCAGAAATTTTCGGACACTAGACAGAGCAACTACATAATGACCACTAATGACGTGAGTCAATGGGTCGATATTTGCAATCAATTTTGCAATGAGTGGCCCAGTCACTCCAACGTCATCAATGAAGGATGCAATGAAATTATCCAGGGCATTTCGTTGCTGAAGCACAAGAGTAGTTAATCTCTGGATAGAACAGAAAGTGACAGCTGCTCGAGTGGTGAAATGATGCATAGAAAGAAGTGCAACCCACCAAAGGCGAGGTGGAGCGGAATCTGGCTGCTTTGACTCGATATGAACGAGCAACTGTGGCCGATGGATTTTAAACCAATTGATGACCTTCTCCGTCGAAAGCCATCGATTGATGACACGAGGGCACGTAGTTTGCATTTCCGTGATCAGATTCTGCTGCCATGTTAAATGAGTTATAAATCCAGTCATGACTAAGAAGAATCGTTCTTTGATGACATTATTCATTATGTCCTCCATAACAAGATCTAGTTGATGCGCCCCACACCAAATCCGAATCAGAGAACAGTCATTATGCATTGCGACATCGAGGCGAGTGACAACACCAGCAACCCACCCAATCATATTGCGGGCCCCGTCAGACGTCAAGCCAAGAAGACGAATTGTCCAATCAAGACAGAGCACAGTCAAGAACTTGTTCACCATCGTGGACATGATATCCCCTGTATGGCGATCAAACATCGGAAGTGTGCATCCATGCAGGTTAACAATGGAATGATAGTTGGGAATGAAAACCCGGAAACGTAAATTGAGGAATGAGGTGCTCTAATGGGTCGCAAAGTCGAGTGCTAATGAAAAGGCCCAAGAACGGCGCAGGAGGTTAGCAATTCGTTGCAGATTGACAACGCAGACAACCCGAACGAAGTTGCTGATTTCGTCACGAGAACACGCATGTAAACCAAGGTTGCCCAAAACATCATACGTACAACCGATGAGTTCAGAAGCCATACGAAATGATGTTCCGCAAGACACGTAACGCACAACCAAGCGAAACAAAATGGTTTTCGTCTTGGGAATCGTCACTGAATAAGAATAAATTGCAACATCATCCTCCGATTCAACATGCTTAAACAATGATAATGCTCACTCTTTCGCCTTTGCTACTGCTTGATGATGTTGAAGATGTAAAGCATTAATCTCAGTCGCGCTACCGAATGCCGGTTCTTCATCCGCGTCATGGTCTGCATCACTGTCGTCTTAGTCTTCGGGATTGAACAACATGTCGCCCACAATAGTATCCACAATGTCCTTTTTGATATCATAGACAATTTGTTGCTCAGCGCCGAGAGACAAAGATGGGAAATGCGCTTTGATGGAGTTCTTGAACGCAACCGGAACGTCATTGAAGAATGAAGCGTGCTCAGAAGAGGATTCAAAAGCCTGGTATAGAACCCATTGACCAGAATGCTGGTTGCGAAAATGGTTCTCAATATTATCATAATGAAAGGGATGGCTCCATCCTTGAACAATAGTCGCAACCTTGTGCTTCGACCCAACCTTCTCTTCCCGACCAAATGCAATGCAGAAGCGGCATTGAAGGCCAATCACTTTCGACGACTTGGGATCACGATGCACAACCTTAAGACCATAACGGATGTCATTGTCCTTAACATACCCTAACGAACGTTTCTAGACATTGCAGAGAATGATACAAGTGTGAGATCGATTTTCCAAAGCACACACGCGCCCCCTCTTGCACCACCACACAACTTGTCAATTTAAGCGTGACAACGGGCGGACATTCAGGTAGTTAATTTAGGCGTGAAGGCGGGCAGACATTTACATAGTTAATTTAAGTGCGACGGTGGGCGAACATTTAGGTAGTTAATTTAGGCGCAACGACGGGCAGACATTTAGGTAATTTAGGCGGTGCGACCTTTGATCGCCTATTTTACGCATGCCTGTGTATAATCAATTAAAACTATTAACTTGCTTACAAAGGAAACTTGTCACTTGACTGGGGCTTTTTGAAAAATCTTGTATTTCTATATATCTAGAGAACTAAAACTTGTTTAAATAGAGGAAGCAAGCCAAGTCCAAGTTTGAATTTGAGTTTTAACAAGATGCCCATTACATGACGTGAATGCAAATCTAGTTACACTTTTGCATCATGTGGACCTAATTTGGCAACTTTTAAAAATTGAAGAGTTGTTACCTTCATATTTTATCATTTTGGCATACATTTTTTTAAATTATTTTTTGTAGAACTTTTGAAAAAAAATAAAAAATTTGTGTCGAATTTTAATAAATCAAAGTTTCCATTGTTAGGTTTGAACCGTAGACCTTTCTAAAAGCAAGGTTTTAAAAAAGTGAGGCAGTCAAAACACACTAAACTGTTTCATAACACTAAAGGCAATAACTTTATTATTTTATATATTCATTATCTGCCAAAAAATTCAGAATTAAAAAACCAAGTGTTGAAGTTAAGATTTAAAATTTAATTAATTATTCGACAGTCTGATGCCGAAATAGTAAAGTACCATAGTATGATGATTAATTATCATTTGCAAATGTTCACATAGTAACTACAGCCAAAATAATTGTGATTGAAAGCAATGGTGACATGTGTATTGAAAAGGGCTTGTATTTGGCTACAAGGTTATGTCAAGAGAATACATTTGACTATATAAAACAACAACAAGAGTCTAATTGTACTTTAAATCTTTTACCAAGCAAAATGGAACACAAGAATGCAAGAAAAATGGTAATATATTAAAGTTATCCAACAACTCTTGATGCACATATTTTAGCATTGAAAAATGAATTCACATTCACCCAACTTTTGATGCACATATTTTAGCATTGAAAAATCAATTCCTATTCACACAACTCTTGACGCACATATTTTAGCATGTCTCAATGTTAAGATTTGGAGCTCTAAAGAGGGGACCAAAAAGCACATGGGCAAGTGGGATCTATTTGGCAATGGAACTTCACAAATGTTGTAAGGACAATGTTTCAAACAATGGAATGATGGATGGATTTAAAAAAAAATTTGGGGAAAAAGGATTCCAACCAACAAACATTTTTTTTCTTCCAATAAACAAAAAACACAAACAAAAAAATAATAATAATTGTATGTTTTTCTTTTCTTTTCTCTACTTTTGCCTTTATTTGAATTTCATGTGCTTTAGAAAGAATTACAATGATGAACAACAAACAAAAATCAAACATAACAAAAAACCAAACAACAAGAAAATACAAAGAAACAACAAGCAAACACAAGCAGACATGAAAACAACATGATGAGCACATGGACATGACAAGTAAATGCAAACCATACACTTTAAGGTTTAAGGTTTGGAGCCTTTGACAACAATGTTATTTTGCACATCATTGTTGGCTTGAATAGGTCCAATAAGTGGGGCCAATTATTCCCTCAAATGTAGGTTTGTAATGGACCACAAAATTGGCATTTTCATTTTGGTAACATCATGTTGATGTTTAAAAGGATACTTAATATTACAATGAAAATGCTTTAAATGATACAATGACTTTGTAGGTAGATGTAAGTCCACACACACACACACACACACACACACACATATTTCTTTTATTATAAATTTCACAAATTAAAAAAAATAAAAATTACAAGGGAATTGTATTGTGAGTAGTAATAACCATCAACTATCCACCAACTTACTATGCATGATCACCCATGCATGAATGTCAACATTTGGAATCAATTCAAGGGGAACATTGTTCTTATACTGAATATCAACTTTGAAAGCTCTTCCAACACCGTTATTTCCCTTCACCAACATATTAAAATGTCTTATTCGAATAATCATGTGGTAGGATTTGAAAGGCCAATGATATAAGCTATTGAAAACACGAACAAGCCCTTTCTTAATCAACTACTACAATGTTAGTGTGAGTGTAATGCCAATGAAACGGCTTTATATATAAATTTTGACTATCATTTACATGCACTTGCATCTATGGTTGAAATTTCATTGTTGGAAAAAAACCATTGAATTAAACCAATACACAACATCAAAATTTGATTTTTCAGGTAACCATAATGACCTTCTATTACAACTTGGGGAGCAAGCAACTAGTTAGTGACTTCCAAGAGCCATGTGAGCCAAACCCAACTTGCATACAAGCAATTATAGTAGGTCAAGGGTGACTCACTTCAATCAACACCCTTTGGCACCTTAATCCTTTTAAAAATATGTTCAACACCTCTACAAAATCACTAATGTTGTACAACTTGCTTTCATGACATTTCTCATCACCATGAGAGTTATAACTTATAACTGAAAAAAATCTTTATAAACATTTTGTGTATGTTTGTGAGCATTATTTTCAATTTCTTTTGTAAAATTTGTGTTGATACTTGTTGACATTCAATGGGAACTCCCTCTCAAGCCTAAATTCAAGAGAAGCTGCTTTTCTACTTCAAACAAATGATTTTTTTATGTTCATGTTGTTTTAGAAAATTGAATCATTGCATTGTTACCCCATCATGCTCACAACTAGTTCCTTCATGGGCATTTACATTCACTATTCTTCATAATGTAGCTTCGAACTGAGTTTAACCAAGGGGCATTATCAAAATATACACTTGTTTCTATGTTGGAATGTATTGAACTTTTGTGTCTCTTGCCTCCACATATTGCTCCAACTTGATGATGTTATTACCCACCAATGAATTTTACATTTACACCAAGCTGTAATGGTATGCAACTAGTGGGTTTTGTAAATGCAGATCGGGAGCATGATTTGGACAAGAGGAGATCCATGATAGGCATGAGTCATTGGTGGGTAATAACATCATAAGTTGGAGCAATATGTTTCAGCCAACATTAGCAACTCAATTTGATGGAGCTGACGGGATGTGGCTTTTGCTACTGCCACTACTCATGCTTGCATTGCCCCATCCTTAAATGCTTGTTTTTCAAACAAGCATACTAGTTTAGGTTTCAAGGTTTTTGGAATCAAGGTCAAAGTCCATCTTGATGCATTTACATTTGTACCAAATGTTTTTGGTCAAAGAGTGATGCAGTGGCTCAGATCATGAACTGATCATAAAGGATCCTACCATTCTGTCTGTATGATCTCCAGGCACAAATTCTCAAGAGCAGCTGGGCTGACCCATGACACTACATTGTCCTGAGATGCAAAGATAACAACAAAATCCATCAGTATGTCTTTGGGCTATTCCCGAATGCACCCTCCTGATGAACAAGTAGATTTTACATAATGTTAGACATGTATATATGGAGACTTTTTCCAGATTATATTTCTAAGTAAAACAATCCAGAACCTCAATTTGAGAGCTGCAATTAATTTTGGCTGTAATTCAGCACAGGCAAAATGTAATAAGCCAAACATCAACATACCTGCCTTGAAAGGACTCACTGTGAGGATTCAGATCGATAAAAAAGTCATTTCTGACATAAGTTCCATGTATGCCTAATACAACACACTTGCGCCTACAATGGACTGCTATGAAAAACACTGGTTTCAAAACTGCTGATCATGTCACCACCTTGACCACATTGGTTTCCAGAATGTAATAACCCAATCCCACCCAAAACTTTTCCCTCCCATTGCCAAAATAATTACACTTAGTTTCTCAATCACCCATTTTTTCGCTTCTTTCTTTAAGATTTGTCAAAACTCCC
>Ga0209611_10009965_pt1 | contig 14147 bp, 16 predicted proteins | sample S1TSphgellanicum_3_FD_187693 | JGI IMG/M metagenome (GOLD analysis project Ga0209611, IMG submission 187693) | Host-associated microbial communities from peat moss isolated from Minnesota, USA - S1T2_Fc - Sphagnum magellanicum MG (SPAdes) (version 2) | ecosystem: Host-associated > Plants > Peat... | reverse complement strand
TTTTCATAATACCCAACTTCAAGATCGGCTTGTACTGTAGGCAGTTTGAAGTCACAGACTGACTGAAGAAGAAAAACCGCAAGGAGAACTCGGGTGGTGACCACACTGATAAGGCCTTTGGAAGAAATCGCCATTAAACTGTCTGGAGCTAGGACCAGCAGAGTTAGCTTGCTAGCTAAGTGACGTTGCTAAAATTGAGCTTTCACCAAAAGCATTCCACAAACTTCCTGAACAGACCCAGAGAATGAGCCTCCGCTAACTACGGAATCCCTCTGCGCTGCACAAGAACCTCCAAAAGAGTGTCACAGTCACAAAACTTCAGTAGAAAAATTTCATGGGCACTGAGGTCCAGTCCAAGCAAAACTAGCAGAAACTCAGAAGTGCAGAACTGTGTGAATACGAAGAAGGGAGTTGCATTGCGCCTGGATTTATACAATTGACTGTGTCCCCTTCCAGCCTTTTTTGGGCTCGCTATATGTAGCCAAAAAGCTACATATAGAAAATTATAAGTACTAAAATCATATGCTTTTGGAGAATTTTAATAGCCATAATTCGACTGAAATCAAAGAAAAAATCAATAGGTTTGTATATATGGTTCAAGTTGGTTTAGCCAAAAAATAGAAGGATGATTTAAATTTTTACTTTCCTATTTAGCTCATAGCCAAATTTGGCTAAATCATCCTGTGGATGGTTGGCAGTTTGGTTATGTAAACACAAAATTTGACCAAACAAACACTGATTGAGTATGTCCCTCCCCAGCCTCTTTTTGGCTGGCTGGCTATATATATAGCCAAAAATCTATGTATTAAAAATTAAAAGTGTTAAAATTGTGTGCTTTTTGAGATTCTCAATGGCCAGAATTCAACCAAAATTTAAGAAAAATGACTAGGTTTCTATACATATGGTTCAAGCAGGACAGCCAAAAATTATAGAAGAATGTTTCAATAATTTTACTTCAATATTTAGCTTGTAGTCAAATTTAGCTAAACCTTCTTTGTGGATCATTGCCACTTTGGCTACAACAGAAAATTGATTAAAAAAACCATTGGTCCTGATTCCCTCCAATATTGGACCATTCCACAACATAAGCACGTGCTTGTTGGAAGTCATATCTCGTGGGAAGACATCTTGCATATTACGTTTTGGAAGACAACTTGCATATAACCTTTCGGAAGACAACTTGCATATAATGTATTCTTGTAACACAAGGATTCTGAATTTTGGTCAGCATGCACAAGTGGCTAGTGGAGCTTACTGATGATTATAGAGGTTTCATCATTAGTTCTCAAAATGATGAAACCCTGAGAAACTCCATTAGCCCAACCAAAGCACCCAGCAAAGGGGGAAAGGAAGGAACAAAGAGAGAGGACCCAAGTCTGAGCCAAAAGATCAGAACCCAAAGTGGGTCGCAAAAGGGCACAGGAACAAATCATGTTCCAGAGCCCACTTTCTCAAATGGCTGAGTCAGAAAAGAAAGAAAACCACTTGACCTCACTTTGCAAAATTTTCTGACACCTGTTCTGAAATTGTTCAAAACACTGGGATACCCCCAATATCTTCATGCTGCATAGTTTATGGGAGTTAACATCCCTATTAAGTGCTATTGGAGCTGTCAGAACCCATCTTTTTAAAAAACTTAATTATTGTGGCAAAGTCTGTCAATTATTACTTGTAGGTATGGTATTTGGAAGGCATGGATATTCCTGAGTGCCTCTACTCCTTAAGAGTTGGAAGGAGATTATGCCTACTTCAAGTTAGATTTACAGGAAGGTGATGAAGGGAATAATTAATAAATAAATTTTAATTCTATCTCATTCATATAGAAGGTATAGGGTAATGCCAAAAATGAGTTGGCGAGTGTTGTTTTGTTAGTGTTAAGGAGGGGGTAAATGTGTTGAGATATCTTACCCCTAGGAATATAAATATATATGCTTTTAAAGATTTGGGTCAATGTGAGTTAGAAGGGGCCAAAATCGGTAAGAAAAAAACATTCCTTAAAATTCATTTTGGAAATTGTTTTTTACACTATGTCATATTGTGACAAAAGCATACGGGTACTAGTTTTAAAGCTTTTATTCCATTGAACAATGACACCTGGCAAAATTATACAGGGAGGGAAGTGTGAAAAATCTTAGCATGAATCATCTTATTTTCAGCATGCTATCGATTTTTTAAAAAAATAAAAATTATCCTCAAGAAAAATTCATAATTCAATATTTTCACATGATATGAAATAAAACTTTCCAATATAAATATTTTCAATATATTGTCTGATTCAAATCAAGCCCTTAACAAGTTTGAAATTCAACTCCATCAAATTTACAATTTAATTCTTGAGAAATTTTACAGTATCAATTTAAGACTTTAAATTCTCCAACTCATCCTTTCAAGAATTATTTAACACCAAACATGAGTTACAATGTACAATAATTATGTACATAAATGTGCTTAGTTTGTAATGACCTATACTCTTCCTTAGCTCCATAGCCCAGGGTCAGTGTCCACATTGACAATACGAATAACTTATTTTTTCAAGAAATCAGTTCTGTTTTTATGTTTTCATGATTTAGAATAGTCTACAATGATTTTGTCATGTGAATAATGAAATTATTCTGATAATAGGCTGTGATAATTATAGAGGATTTTAAAACCTAACTTTCATATTTTCAAAAAAAATTGTTTAAAAAATGTAAGAAAATTATTCAATGGCGAAACTGAGCTAGGGTAAGGGATGTGCTTAAGTGAAACCCAATGTGAACTCAAGTTTGGGTTGCTCATCAAAGAACTGCCTCATATGGTTCTTCCAATGCATGGTCTGGTGATGCCTGTAGTTTCACTCTCAGCCATTGAAAATGATTAATGGCCTCCGAGTTCCTTGCATGATCTTGGTCGTGAGAGATAATTTTTTCCTGACATGACTTATGCCTGTTGAGAAGACTTTTGTGGACTTGGGACTAAATCTATGCTGCAATGGTAAGGAGGTTTTAAAGAGCCTACCAGACCCCAAAAGCTTTTTGGAAAAGCCAAAAAGTGACTGCTTTTTGGAAAAGCCAAAAAGTCATTGTGCGCGTGTTAGGACTCCAGAGTGACAATTTCTTAATGCACTTGTGCACTTTGATTGGTGGAATTTTAGAGGTTGATGATGATGCTTAACTGGCGTTGAACCCCTCTATACGTTTGGGTAGGGATAGTACATATATTTCACCTTTAACATATAAAGGCTTTGTATTAGCCTGCAATAACCCTTCTGGAAGTAGTTTTTGGGCAGTGAGGATGCCTACATTTCCTGGACCCTGTGAAGTGAAGGGTGAAGCCAGCTCATATATGGGATAAGTCTGACACCAATTACAGTGAAGGAAAATGTTCTCACTTGAAATACTGCGGTTTCAGTGTTGAATAATTATTGTGCTTTCAAGATTTCATGTTGAAAAGTAGAATATTCCAGAACATTAAAAAAGATTTCTTATTTCACTTCACAATTTTTTTTCTGTGAATATATTTTTTTTTCCCTTAAAGTTCTGAAATCAATATAATTAGGGTAGAGAGGTCAGTCATAGAACACTTAAAAAGTCAGAGAACCATGTGAACAACCTAGACCTTGGTTGCTTTTGGGGTCCAAAGATGGAATATCTACCATAGTCAAAGTTATTGAAAATCAATAACTAAAATTTATAAGATGTCAAGGGTATTGATGTCTTGTTCATTGTTAACCCATAATTCAGTCACCAAACCATGGATACGATCCTTCATTTTTAAGTTACAATCGATCATATTAAAATCAACATAAAATAGATAAAAATTTTGGGTTAGGTTTAGATTTAAGTTTAAAGTTTAAGTTAGGTCTTTTGTCCCATATAAATATAACATTATATGTTTGTTGTTTCTATTTTTTCATAGCAAGAACAATGCGTTTAATTTAAACTTTCACCATTTGTTGACTATTTTGTTGTTTCCTTTACAAGTCTATGTTTTTACAAGTGTCTACTTTGTCGTGTGCTTTTGCAACTTGTAGTTTTGCCAAATGCTACTTCATTTGCTTGTTGTCAAATTCATTTTGATAAATTTTTCTTTCTTTTTTTTACACAATGGTTGTTGTTCCAATGAAGGAAGCTAGATTAGTTATTGTGGTGCATGATTTGGATTTCAAAATTAGAAATGTTACATTTGAAACAAAGGTGTTGAATAGGTATGGCACCTTTTATCAAATTGTAAATAGGAACATGGAAGATCTAGGCTATACATATTTGCATTGTGATTTGTTGGATAAGGTAGCTTTGACCACAATCATTTTGAGGGTGAAATCACCTAATATAGAAATGCATGAACACCATTTGCAAAAATGAATGTTTATGAAGGTGAAATTTTTTTGCATTGGGTCAAAGTTTAAAAGAGGTTTTGGGAAGGGTGACATGCATGTTGTCATCATAATTTGAGTTAATTCCAATGTTTTTTCACTTGGATTCCATTACAGAATTCAGAAGTTCTATTTAGAGTTGGAGGTCTGCTACCATTGCTATCATTGTCATTGGTGTAAAGGGAATAGGGGATAGTAAAAGTGAAAAGCAATTGTTGATTGCAGATGGAGAAGGTGAATTTGACCAAATTCTTGTTCTTGTTAATAATTTCATAATAGAATATGAACTTTTTGAAGCATACAATGGAGGCCATTATGGAATGGTTTTGATCAAAAGTTTGACAACAATGAAAGGAGATCGATATTTAAGGGCACAACATTACATAATTTTAACAAAGGTTGAAGACGAAGTTATTCGAACTCATCTTCTATAATTACATAGCAAATTATCAAGTATTCAATCTACATTCAAAGAAGTAAATTCCTATTCTTTCTTTTGCATCATTTAATTTTTTTCAAATTTACACAAAAACATAAATAAAAATCTAATGTTCATTTCATGAACAATTATAAAAATTACTTTTTTTTTTTAACATTAAATTTGGGTCTTCTCTTCTAAAAGAAAAGAATCTCCTTATGAATAAGAAAATTCGGTTGGGCATTCGAATATTCTTACTACCTAAGCAAAAATTTAAAAAATAAAAAAATGTTTGAACTTTGTAATCCAACGTCAAACAATCTCATGGCCACCATATCATCCTTTGCAGTCTAGGTCGACCGATTTAATGGCCATCAAATCATTTTTATTTTTTTCACTTGGAGACCTAGTGGCCACCAAGTCATTCCACGTTAAATTATGAGGGATGATCTGGTGGCCACTAAATCAATTTTTTTTCCTTCTCGCTTGGACACCTAATGGCCACTAGATTGTTTGACCCTGGATTGCAAACGACCTAGTGACCATAGGTCTCCAAGTGAAAAAAAAAATCGACTTGGTGGCCACCAAATTCTCCCTTGCAATATAGGTTCAATTTTTTTTTTTCTACCTAGGTAGTAAGGAAATTTGGGTACCCAACCTAATTATCTTCTTCCTAAGGAAATTTTTTTCTTCTATGAAAAAATACCTGAATCTAATGTAAATAAATAAATAAAAGCAACCATTTGATTTTTTCCACTTTAAGGAGGGGACAACTAGGTAGCCACATAATTTTTTCTACTAAAAATGATCTATAGAAAATAAAACTACATTGAGATGATTTTTTTTTATTAAAATTTTCTCAAGAATAATAATCCATGTTGTATTACATAGTAGACGTAGAATAGAATGTTGTTACTAAAAATGAAAAAGTTGACTTTATATAGTCTAGCGGAATTTTTTTTATGCTAAAAAATATGGGATAAAAAATTTGGAATGTGTTTGGTCAAAGAAGAACATACTATAATTTTAATATGATAAATAGACAAGGATGTGAAAAACCTTTGTAAATAAAGTTTTATAATTTTTTTCGCATTGGTCAATAGTCTTTAACCATTGAAAAGATTTTTTAACCCCTTTCTTGATGCATCTAATATCATAAAAATCATTGGAATTGGTTTTTAAATGAGCAAGATATGGTTTAAGGAGGTGAGAATGTAAGGTTGAAGCATAAAAAAAACTAGTTTTTGTTTAAAACTTTATATATATATGTTGGTTTAATTTTTTTTTCACTTCAAGGACCATTTGTAGAACTTTAAATTTCACACCCATAACTTTTTAAATCACTCAAAATGAATAACAAACAAAAAAGATATATGGTTTGAAAGAAGGGGTTATAATATTTTTGGGGTGTGCTGGAATAACCTTTTCTTCTTAATATTTCTTTTGTTGTTATTGATTTCTTATCTTCTTCTTTATATTTTTTAAAGTATTAATTACTTAAATTATTATGTTTCCATAACATCTTTTGTTATGCATTTTTTATGCATTTCATTTTTTTCGTTTACATATTGTGTATGTGTGTGCATGGTTTTATTTTTTTTAAAATTGATCTACCTTTTTTTCACATTTCCCTATGTTTATGTTCATTTTCACTTACCTTTTCATTTGAACATATTGTCTTTTTTTCCCATGTGACCTAAGTGTTGTCCATAGCTACCCTTATTGCACCTCCATTTTAAGAAATATGTGGGAATTGTCATGTAATAGATGTCACCATTTCTCTAGTAGGTGGTGTTTATTGTAACGCTTATTATTCAAAATCAACAATTCAAAAATTAGGCCTTTTTTGTGGTTGCATTCCAACCAATGATGAACCTATGTTATTGACTATTGAGGGCAAATGGCTTGAAGCAATTGTGCATATGATAGAATCTGAATTCTTGGATTTGCCTAGTCCAAAACAAGTTCAACTCCTCATTTCCATTCACATTTATGGTAAATTTTGCTTGTTGATCACATTTGCCTTTGTTAGCTTTCAAAAAGACATCCAACAATTTATTCCACAAGTGAAAATAGGTTAAAAGGGCAAAACTTTTGTTTCTCCTTTGACAATTATTCCTAATGATAATGTCTAATGGAGTGTGAAATGCAAGTTTGATTTTGTTGAATCAAAATCCATTTCTAAACAAAAACCCTCTTTGACATTAAAGTTGTTGATAGTTTTTATGTGACCTTTCTATAATTACCTTTAATATACGAATAATTTATATATGTAAAAACTCCTTATATCAAAATTTTGGTTTAAATAACCCATATTAAATAATCATTTTCATAGTTTTTCCTAGAGGAAAAGGAAAGTTTTCATCCATTAATTTTTGTCAAGTGCCAAAAACAGTTTTAAATGCAACATTTTGTATGTGAAGTAATTTTTTAGTGAAATTTTTTTTTCAATGGAAGCATTTTTTTCAATGAATGCAAATTTTTCAATGAAAACCATTTTTTCAATAAAAACCATTTTTCAATGAAAGTAATTTTTTCAGTACAATTAGTTTTTCCAATGTAAACATTTTTTCAATGGAAAGAATTTTTTCAATGAAAGCAGTTTTTCAATGCAAGGATTTTTTTTCAGTGAAAGTAGTTTTTCAATGCAAGTAGCTTTTCCAATGAAAGCAATTTTTCAATGTAATTAGTTTTTTTTCATGAAAGTAGTTTTTCAATGTAAGCAATTTTTTTTAATGAAAGTAATTTTCAATGCAAGAATTTTTTTTAATGAAAGTAGATTTTCAATGCAAATGATTTTACATTATAAATAGTTTTTCAGTGCAAATAATTTTTCAATGTAAGTAGTTTTTCAATGAAAACAATTTTTCAATACATGCAAATTTTTCATACAAAGTTTTATAATATAATTTTTTTTCAATGCTAACAAGTTTTCAATTCAAGCAAGTTTTTCATATAATTAATTTTCCAATATAAAGAGTTTTCCAATGCAAGGAGTTTTCCAAAAAACATCAAAAGTAAATAGTCTTAAATGAATCATTAATTTTATCTTTTTTGAATGTGTTTATGTGGCAACCATGTTTTTTTTATATAAATTTTCATTAAATTAAAATTAATAATAATGGAAACTCCTTCATTAAATCTTGTTGATTCATCATTTGAACATGTATTGCATTCATATGGCCTTCATTTAATTTCAACATATAAATACGAAATAGACAACTATTTTTTTAATTCTATATCTTATTTATTGAATAATCATTTATCATCTTTTGAATTAAGGCAAAATAACATGGCACATTTAAATCAATTTTTATTATTAAATACAGAAAAAGTTCAGAAATGTTATATTCGATAATTAAATCCAAGCTTTTTGTTTGATTTGCATCAAGGCATGGTCACAAATGAACATCAATATGTGACAAAAATGACATTAAATGCTAATATGGAAGGTTTGTGGGGAGATTTTAGTACAATATTTTAGATAGCTAAATATCTACATAGGCCAATTTACATTTGGAATAAAGTATCAAAATGCATTATGTTTCAATGTGGCATGGATTTTCAATCTATCCCCTTGCATATAATGTACAATTTTTAACATTTTGAACCAATTCAACATGTTAATGGTATTGTAACCAAAAAGAGAGGGTCCGAAAACACACAGCACACTAACTGCCCTCAACGAACCCAGGCGCCCATGTTCTCCTGATCTATTCCACACAGTTCAGACCTTCGATCTCACATAACGCTCTAACTACCTACTCATTCTTTCAGACGAACATCACAAGACCCAAGGACGTACAAGTGCCTTGCATTCCACACAACAACAGAGCAGGTTTCGCCCAATCACACAGATGCCAGTCAGGGAACTCTTTCATTACATTTGCAGAGTATGTACATTCCCGAAAGCACAAACTCACTTCTACATCAGATGTTCACAAAAACGCTGGATTCCTAGTGTCGTCTACTCTCTTTCTCTCTCCAATTCTTCTGCAGTAGCTTCACTGATTATCAAGCGCAGCGGAAAGTTCTAACATTCAGCCAAACTACTCTCACTCACCAAGCTTTCTCTCTATGCTCCCACAAACATTCCTTCCTCTATCTCCCTTTGTGCTCTCTAGTCCACCCGGCCAAAAATCCACTTCTCTTCCCTCTTCTTCTTCTCTAAAACTCCGTCACACCCAACAGCTTTTTCCATTCTGTTCTCCACTTGGCTTCTCCATCAAGACTCCTCCTCCTTTTCCATTTCAGCGCATCAATGTCGCTCCACTCCTGTTCATCATTCGCACCGCCTTCATTCCTGTACACCTTCTCACACAAAACATCCCATGCACAGCCATGCAGCCGTCATGGAGAAAACATCCACCGCCAAAATCAGGACGGCTAATTATACCAAAGCAAACCCTCAAGGCCCGGGTGTTCACACTGCGTGGAGACCCACTTTCCTGTTACATATGTAACCCCTCCCTTCTTAAACAGCTGACTCCCTCAGCTTCATCTAGTCTGGTGGAGCATAAAAGATTTGGAGGTCTCGACAAGATATCTCCCATTGGTGACCATCGGCATCTTGGATGATGCATAATCGACAGCCTTCTTCAAAATCGAGGTCACCCTTTCCATCTGAATGTTCGATGAATTGGTAGGGGCCCTCCCAACTTGTAGTCAGAGCTCTTCTTTTCCCTGGCTTCTTCATCTTTACCATCGTCTAGCCTGCAATCAAATCGTCAAACAAATGCTTACCTCTTCTGGCAGCATAGACTTTCTTTTGTTGCTTCTAAGCTTGCTCCACATTGAGCAAAACGTTGTTGTGGATACTTGCAATGAGCTCCACTTTCTGCAGAAACTGAGCTGCAGCAGTTTCCATATCCACACCATCGTTAGTCTCAGCAGTCAAGGCCTGCAAGTAGTTGTCTGCCCTCAATCATGGTGTTCGACCAATAAGGATCATGAAAGGAGAGAATTTCGTACTCGTTTGTATCCCACAGCGGTACCCAAACAAAACCTTGGCCAACTGTTGATCCCAACAATCCATGATGGCAGGAGTAGCAACAAGCACAATTATACCATGCTTGATGGTCTTAATCATGCATTCAGCCATCCCATTGCACTGAGGCCATTGGGGTGTAGTGCGTTGGTGTTGAATAGCATAGTCCCTACACATCACGTCGAACTCTACAGCCCACTCCCCCCCATTGTCAGTTAGCACGAATTTGGGAACTCCATACCTACAAATTATCTCATCCTCCAAAAACCTGGCTGTCGTCTTCGCTCCATGGTCAGCAACCGCCTTTGCTTCGCACCACTTTGAATAGTGGTCGATGGCCACCAAAATATATTTGTTGCCCGATTTAGTTTCAGGCAATGGCCTTGCAATGTCCAGTGCAACTCGATGGAATAAATCACAAACAAGAATACTTTTTAATTGTTCATCTCCAGATCGGATGCTGCCTGAGCTCCTCACCAATTGGCACTGTTGGCACCCTCTGACTACCGCCTTCACATCTTCAGTTCGATTATGCCAGAAGTACCTTCGTCAAACCTCTGCCAACATCTGTTGTTCCCCGAAGTGCCCCACATCTTCATGCATCCGTCTCACAAGAGACACCCTCTCCTCAGATTTGGGCACAAGTAACGCTTTGAAGAAAAGCTTCTATTCCTTCCAGCAATAGTTGTTTGCCCTCTTCCTGATCCTCTTGCCTCCTTCAAAGTCAACTGCATCATGCAGTACGCCTTCCTTCAGAAACATCAAACAGTTTGCGTCCTCCCATATGTCAACGCAACTTGACTTCACTTCGTGATCTTCCTCATCTTCGGATTCTGTAGGACTCAATTCACGGTCCCCAAACTCAAACAGTTCCTGAGCTGCCAAAACCAATTCCAATTGTTGTCGTTTGTCAAAATAATGAGGCATTATTCTCTTTAGTGCCACTCACGCTCCTTCGCGCTGCTCAAGTTTATCGCTCGTTGACACCACTCCCTCACCTAGAATAAGTTCCTCAGATATGTCGCACCCCTACTTTGGCCAAGTGTGGGGGTGAAGCCCAACACTTGGAAAAGTTAGGGATTTGGAGTTCTCCGGGACTCCCGAATGTTTAGAGCTCGACAGCAAGGAGCAAAACACCTCACATTGGGGTGTTCTTAGTGTCATTAGAAAGGTCTTGAAACTTAGATATCGAAAATGCCCTTGCATTGGCAATTCGGACATTTGCAGCCCAAGTTATGGGCAAAAGAAGGGCCGGGAGTCAAACTGGCAGTTTGACTCCCGACCACTAAAAGTCGGGAATCGACCTTTTCCCGACGTCCGATTTGAAAGTGCGACATGGCGTTGGAAAGATCTCGACGAGGGCTACAACTTTGGTTTAGACCTTGCGTGATCCAATTCTGCAGTCAGGAGTTATGGCGGTTCAAAGTTCCGGGAGTCCCGCCGGGACAATTTTGGGACTCCATTTCGGGAGTCCCGGGAATTTGTGCCATTCGGATGTAGCCTCCGCGACCAGCCGCAGAGAATACCATATGGGGGAAGGTGGTGGCTTCCCCCGAGTCCGGGCTGTGGTGAGTCTTGTGTGTCCAAATGCCCGTGGCAAGTCCCAACACCCAAAGGGGTCCCGGAATGTGAACTAACCACGTGGGTGGTTTATTTTGATGCAGATTCATGCTTGATCTACTAAACCTTCTTCCTAGTCTATTCCCGGGGCTCCCAACTCGACCCTCTACCCCTTTCTAGAGTTGGAAGCCGAGAGCGTGCTACCAAGTCTCAAATTTCCGCAACTTGACTTTGTGAAACCCTCGAGTGGGTTTCACCCCATGACTTGGGAGCACGTCAAGATAGATCCTCTGCTAATGCGACGTCAAACATATACAGTTGATGGTTGCCGACACACATCCAGTTTGTTTCCTCCCCTGCCTTAACACAGAGAAGCTCTCCATTTTCTCTAGGTTCATCAGCTGGAGTACCTACAATGTCTTGGATCTTTACACCAAAATCATCATCATCTGCAACTGATCCAACCAGGTTCTTACTCAAGGCATCCACATTTGTGTGCTTGAGTCCTGGTCGGTGTACTATTTTGAAACTAAAGTCTTGCAACATGCCAACCCATCTGCCTCTCCTACCATATGCATCAGATATAGTCGTTAACCACTCTAGTGGTTTGTGATCTGTGTGTAGGATGAAATGCTTCATGTGCAAGTATTGTCTAAAATGCATCACACCCCAGATCAGAGCGTAGCATTCTCCTTCCATTGGATGGAATTTCCTCTGAGCCTCAGTCAGGCTCTTGTTGGCATACGCTATGACTCTTTCAAACTTCCCTTCTTTTTGTGATAGTATGGCTCCAACACCCTTGGGCGACCAATCCACGTCCAACCAGAAGGTTTGCTTGAAATTTGGTCGTGTGAGCACAAGCGCATCCACCAGTGCTGCTTTCAACGCCTGGTATGCCTGTTCACAGCCCATATCCCATACAAATGCAACGTCCTTCTTTGTTAATTCAAACAAAGGACCTGCCAAGTTCGAGTAACCTTTAACATACTTTCGGTAGTAACCTATCAGACCTAAGAATGATCTGACGCTTGGGACATTCTTCAGTGTTGGGAAATGTAACACCACTTCTATTTTTCCAGGATCGGGTCAGATACCTTCCTTGCTCACCACGTGACCCAAAAAGGTGATAGTCTTAGTAGCAAAGCAACACTTGCTTGGGTTGAGTTTTAAATTCACTTCCCTGAGTTTGCAGAGCACTGCATCCAAATGTTGAAGGTGCTCCTCCCAGCTTTCACTATGCACATTGAGGTCGTCAATGGACACCTTTAGAAATCTGCTCCCTAAGTCCTTGAAAACCTCTGACATGGTTCGAGTGAATGTACTCATTGCATTCTTGAGTCCGAATGGCATCACTATCCAATCATATAATCCAGTCTTGGTGATCGGAGCTATCTTCTTCATATCTTCTGGAGCCATTCGAATTTGCCAAAAACCAGACTACAGGTCTAGAGCTGTAAACCACGTTGATTTTCCCAGCTAATTAATCACATCCTCTACGAGTGGCATTGGAAACATATCTCGTCGTGTCTGAGCGTTGAGAGGCCGGTAGTCCCCACAAAAACGCCTACTCCCATCTTTCTTCACTAGCAGAGTTACCCGACAGGCATATTTGGAGTTGTTGGGCCTCATTTTACCCAAGTCTACCAATGCATCAATCTGTCTTTTCACTTCAGCTTCCTCCCAGTAAGACAGTCTACTAGGAGATGTTTTGCAAGGTGGAAACCCTTGCGTGTCGATACTATGCTCACCAATGGTACAGCAACCCAGTTCGCCCTTGTTCCAAGCAAAGACGTCTTAGTATTTCTCCAGGATTCCCTAGAGTTGTTGCTACCCAATTTCACCCAAATCGGCGTCGATCTTGATTCGTTCACAGATCTCCTTCCATCTGATGCCCGATTCATGACGACTGGGCGATATAAACTTCTCAATGGGCTCGCAATCAGGGTTGCCATCTTTTACCTGGATGGTTTGGAGTATCATCAAAATTGTAGAGTCGTGTTGGGGATAATGTTGTTGCAGCAACAATGGAACAGGCACATCGTGTGTGGATTCACGTATGATCTGCCTGCTCTTCTCTGCATCAGACACCCACCTGATCCAATCGGCATAATCATCCCCATCCGTGATCTCTTCTGTCATGATCCCGTCAGCCTGCTCCTGTAACATCAGTCGCAGCATTTCCTGTGGTCCTTCTGAACTGGCTAGCTCCTCAAATTCAGCATCCACAAACTCATCCTCTAAGTCGATCTGTTCTATTTGATGAGATTTCGAATCATAGTATTCACTGGTATCGCTGTCATCATCGGAATCTGAGGTGGACGTGTCGTCCTCCTCGTTGACTACTTCTCGATCCTGATCGGGTACAGCGCAACCACCTTGGTGGGCACGTGCGTCCTTCCAAGTGGTCGACGTTTCTCGCACCATCGTACCCGCACTCATCCTCTGCAGCAAATTTACCATTGTCAGTGGTAACACCTCTACATTAGTCCTAAGCCCATGGCTTACATGGATCAGACCTCATTCCACATCAACCACCATTCCAATCTTCATCAAAAAGTCCAGACCTAGTAGCACATCGTACCCATCCGTGTCTACTATCATGAAGGTCATGGCACATTGTATGCCTCCAACTTTCACTTGTATCTCATCAACTCGGCCCAATGCCCGAGTGATCACTCCCGATGCGGTCTTGTAACTTTCATTTCCTATCACAAGATGCACTCTCTTACTATAGCAGCAGCTAATACGGACATAGATGCTCCTGTATCCACTAAACCTTCAACAATGCAATTGCTGATTTCCACATGCAGCTGTAGAGTTTTGCTCCC
>Ga0209611_10009964_pt1 | contig 14149 bp, 3 predicted proteins | sample S1TSphgellanicum_3_FD_187693 | JGI IMG/M metagenome (GOLD analysis project Ga0209611, IMG submission 187693) | Host-associated microbial communities from peat moss isolated from Minnesota, USA - S1T2_Fc - Sphagnum magellanicum MG (SPAdes) (version 2) | ecosystem: Host-associated > Plants > Peat... | reverse complement strand
GCTATAATATGGGTGAAAAGATGTTTATTATGTGTAAAATAAGGTGATAGGAATTGGCACCATATTTTAACCATGTAGTAATGTGAGCTCACAACAAAATGCATGCAAGTTTTAAAGTGCAAATAAAGTGGGGCATAGGTGGGTTGAAGACAAAATGAAGGTGCTTCATGAAAAGGTTTGATTCAACAAATGCAAAATATTTGCATTTGTTTTAAACCACATCTCTCCTTATTAACTTCTTACACAAGAGACACATGGACCTTACGTATTGGCTTAGGAAGTCAATCTTTGAATATTTTAAGAACAACTAAGATAAAATAATAACTTATAATTTGCTATGAAATAATCATATATTTTAAGTATATTTTCATAATGAATTATAAGCCTGCACCATGTTTACATTGAAATAAATGATCAATTATAGGATTTTTAATAAGTTGCATTTTTTTTTGCTCATTGTTTGGAATAAAATGGAAATGACGTCCCCAAGGTCATTCATGATCAAAATGCTAACCCAATTGCACATAATTAGGTTATGGACTTTTAGTTACAAGTTCAAAATTGTTTTAATCACAATTATAAACTCATCCTTTGTGATGATAGCTAATTTCTAAAATGTTTTCAAATTATTAATCTTCACCTTGTCAACCTCACATTATTGATCTTGACCTTGCCAACTAAGAAGGTGTCTTGGATCTCAAAGGTTGTGAAGACATGAAATACCATTGTCACCATGCTTTTGGGTTGACTTTGTAACATTTATGTTCTCACCATTAATTATAAATGGCCTAGATTTTGAAAAAACATTAAGGTTAGATACAAAAGTTACAAGTTCAAGAGAACTAAATGATGGTGTTCATGGTTTAAATATAAATGCCCCATATATCAAACTTTGACATTTCTTTACGAGGTTCCTTATTGCACAATGCCCTTTTATGGCCTTTAAATGTTCCAACATTTGTTCACATTGCAATATTGCTATTTTTTAACTCTCTTCATTGTCATTTTTTAATTTTAACTCCTCTAAGGTGTCGCATAGGGGATCCTTCAAATCTTCTCCAAAAAAATTAAAGTAAGGTAAATTGTTTGGTAATTTATGTAAACTTACTTCCACATAATAGCAAGAATGAGTTAAGTAACCTACTTTTACCCATGTTATAACTCACAAAATGCAAATGATAAAAAACCACCATGGTGTTAAGGTGGATTTGTGGAAGTACATTTTTTCTCTGAAAGATTTTAGCTTTATGCAACACAATAGATTCAGATTGTTGCATCTCTTGTGCATTTGTTTCCAATTATGTGTTTGCCCAAAATTTTGCCATCCTTGGAAACGTACACAAAAAAAGACCACTCACATTTAAATTAAAATAATCATTAAAAATCAAGGCCTTATAAACAATCATTGAAAATCAAAGCAAGTTGGAAGTAATCATTGAAAAGCAAGGCCCTAGAAATATAATTGGAAATCAAAGCCTTGGAAATAGTCACAAGAAAAAATCATTGGAATTTAACCATTGGAAAACAATCACAATTACAAAGGGACTTAAAAAATTAGTCATTGGAATGTCATAGGTTGGAGTCACCAAAAAGTCATTTAAAATCAACCACTCAAAAAAATCATTACAAATTAACTATTGGAAATTAGTTATTAAACTCTAAAAATTAAAGGCCATTTTGTTGACTAGGGGTTTGTTCACAACAATGCAAAGGAAGATCACCAAGAACAATGCATGATTCATCATGAAAAACACCATGGCCATCTAGACCACATGCATTTGTGGTTTTACAGACTATTATAATATAAATAAAAGATAATCACTAGAAGCACACCTTAATCTAATGACAATTCCATTGAAACCATGATCACCACTTGCACTTATGCAATTTTGGACTATTTCACCAAAATCTAAAGGAAGATGGACCAAGAACAACTTCTTATTCATAATCAACACCACCGAAACCTAATGGTTATAAATGAAAACCATCAAGACCATAATCACCACTTCATTTGTGGTGTTAAGGTCTATTTCACTAGAATCCAAAAGAAGATGACCAATAATAATGTCTACTAACTATAAATGAAAACCATCAAGAACATGATCACCACCCCATTTGTGGAGTTACAAATCATTTCATTTGAATTTAAAGGTGGATGAATTAGAACAATGATCAATGCATAGTCAAGAGCACTAAACCCATGAACTAAACTTGCATTTGTGCATTTTCACCCATTTCATTAGAATCCAGAAGTGGATGACCAAAAGTAAATGGCTAAAACAAATCCAAGAACATTAGATTTGATCACCACTTGTTTTCTAAAGCTTAAGGACTACAATAGTAGATTCTAAAGGAGGATAACCAAAACAATGGCCAAATCATAATCAAATGCACCAAGACCATGATCACAAATTACATTTGTGGGTTTAAAGATTATTTCACCAAAATCAAGAAGAAAATGACCAAAACCATGATCTAAAACAACATAATCAAAAGCATTAAAACCATGATCATTAATTGCATTTTAGGGTTTAAGGATTGAGTCATTGAAATCCAAAGGAAGATGACCAAAATCATGATTAAAAAACATAATCAAAAGCACCAAAACCATGATCATAACCTACATATAAGGGTTTAGGGATCGTTTCACTAGAATATAAAGGAAGATGACCAAGACCATTACCACCTTATAAGGTTCAAGGTTTCAACAATTCACACTAAGATGCACCAAAATCATGATCATAACCTACATATAAGGGTTTAGGGATTGTTTCACTAGAATATAAAGGAAGATGACCAATACCATTACCACCTTATAAGGTTCAAGGTTTCAACAATTCACACCAAGATGCACCAAAACCATGACCACTTTATAAAAGTCAAGGTTTCAATAGTTCACACCAAGATGCATCATTAGAGTTCAATTAAGGTTGTTTACCATCAACATAACAATTAAATGAGTAGAAAAATGGGGTTTCAAATTTTTTCCATGTACATTTTAGTTTTTATACAAAAAGTTAGTTGTTAAGATCATCTAACTCTAGTGAACCACTTACCATGACACAAAATTATGGGCATTCCAATTCAAATTGCACATAAATTTTAAGAGAATGTCTTGGAGGTCCATGTTTAATACTTGTGCAATGGTAAGAAACATTGTCAACTTTCATAGGGGCTCCATGCCATGGTATCACCTACAACAAACTTAAACCAATTTTTTTTACTTAATGAAAATGCCACAACATTGAAAGGTCCATGGGCAATCAAATGACAATATGTTCATTGATGAAGGCATTAATGAAAGGAAGGAATAAACAACCAAGGTTTTCACGCAAAAGTTCTTAGGTTATGGGATATGGGGTCTTGGGCTCCTCAAATTCTAATGTTGTTAAAGATATTTGGTTATGGTCAATGGGTTATGGGGTTGAAAGTTTTTGAAATTCAATTTCTCTTGGAAACATTTTGTCCATTTTTTTCAAGGATTCGACAAGCCATGAAATTATTAATCTCACAAAGTTTTTGAACAAACATAAAAAAATTACCATGTAAACATTGAAAGTGACCACAACAAGACAAAGAATGTATACATTAAAAGGCTAATTCTTCAAAATGACAATCATAAAAACTAATTTGCAAATAAATGACTGGATTAACAATTAATTATTTTGTCATAATTACCAGATGTGACTTGCTATAAGGCATAGTTGCCTTGGACAAGTCACACAAAATTATATTTGCAAAAGAAAATACGTGGCACCAAATTGCAATGATAATCACATAAAGATGTGACTTACATGAACTTTTCATCCATCCAAACTAACTTATTCGACATCGTTATTTTGCAATTGATTTTATGACTAAACAATGTAGTCACATTATTTTATATTAATTTAAATATTTATTATTTAGATATTAAAATTATATTTATATTATTGTAAATTTCATTAAATTCAACATGTACCATGTTGACATGTGTCTACATAGAGAGTTAAGCTTTAAAAACTATTTAGATTGCTAAGTAGGCCACCTATTATGCCTACATGAACTCACTTAGTAGGCACTTAACCTAAGTTGGTTATATAGGTAGGGAATATTTGGTCAACATCCCACCATTGACCACAACCCATGCCATTTATGGGAATTGACCTTTTAACCTTTGGGATTGAAATCAATTCTTTTATTGCCAAGCCACCCACTTGTTGTGGCAAAATAATAATGTGCATTTTATTTAACCTACTTCATTTAAAATACTACACAAAACATCATTTTTTATCGTTTATTATATGACAAGATGAAAGTTTAAAATTTAAACTTTTTTCAATAATGTACACAATTTTTTTTCTTAAAAATATGAATTGATCTAAAAAGAAAAATATTAATCCAAATAATAAATTTTAAATATTTAATATTAATTAGTGCCATATAATTAATTGAGTTTATGGAACTATAGATTTTATTATGTTTACAAATATAATATCTTAGTTTTTACTTAAAATTATGATTAAAATTATATCTAAAATTATATTTTATTTTTCACATCTCAAACATCTATTTGATTTAAGAAGTGATATTATAATTTTTTTCTTATAATAAATCATAATTGTACCCAAAAAATGTAATTTTAAATGCACGTGATATATAAATTATTCACTATATAATGTTTATAAATGTGTCATAAATTATTCTTACTACCTAGCCTATTCAATAAATAAATTTCCTTACTAATTGCCTAATTAAGTAATTAATTTTTGAAATTCACATGTTTGCACGATAAAATAATTACTATTTAACCCACATACATATGACCTATTAGTTATTTACTACTTACTACCTATCCTACTTATTTCTTATTTAATAAATTAATTTCATGACCTATCTAATAAATAAATTGCATAACCTAATTAAGTAATTAATACAAAAACATTGTCATATATCAACATGATAAAATATTTACTACTCATTAGCCTATTTACATATTAACTAATACCTACTACCTGACCCTATTTCTACCATTAATTGCCATGTTCTCTAAAATTTTCACTAACCCACAAAACCTACTACATATGTAATGGTTAGTTCATTGAAAAAAATCAAAGGAAAACAATTAGACCATTAAATTGAGCAATTTCATTGGCCAATTCATTTTTTTTACATTTAATTATATGTGCATTTGCAACTAGGATTTATAATCACAAATCAAGTTGAAAAGATGCCATGTGGTGTTTAATGGCTTATAAACCACATTCCAATCACAAAAACTACATTTTCATCTATTTTGGGATGCTAGTAAAAATGGATGATATAAATGTATTTTTCATCTTTATTTTCATTCAAATTGACATTAGTCACAAATATAAGTTGCATATGCAATTGTAAATCACTTTGTAATCATTTATGCAACTATAAGTCATTTTTACCAAGTGCCACGGAGGACTCACATTTGTAATCACAAAAATGGTTGATTTGGACACAAGTCACAAATGCAGCAGTTGGAATAGATAGGATTCCTTGTAACAAAATTTAGACTTGCATTTTATGAATAACTTTTAATTATTTCCCCAAAATGGAAAATCCACATGGATTATCTATTATTATTTCTACAACATAGTTTTCACATAAATACAAATTTCACTTTTTTAAATTCATAAGGTGCCTACCCACATGTGAAATAATGTGATCATTACCTCACTAGAAATTCCAAGATTCCAATTCAAAGGTGGAATATTTAAGTCCATCTTCATACATTACATTGTGTATAAAAACTAATAAAGTCAAGAAATATACTTATGGTGCTCAAATGTGTTCATCTTGTATTTTTTTTTAGAAGAGTTAAACTTCAAATGTTCTTTTTCAATAAATTTTTTTACATCAATGCATGCATGTGTGGAGGTAGCATGTTATTTTTCACAATGAATTGGGTGTAACTTAAGGTGACTTTAGACAAGGGTCTAAAGTCCATGGACCAATGAATTCAAGTAATCTTATTGGTCAAAAGCTTTAAAATGGTTCAAAGGCCTTTAGATGAAGGTCCATGACCAAAAAGTGGCAAATTGAGGCTAAACCTAAATGGCACTTGTTTTCGAAGGAAAATCAATTGGTTTGGACCCCAAAAAAATGCTAAAAGGAGAGCTCTTGATTTGGAAAACCAAGAATCAAGCTAGGGATAGTACTGTCCAATTCAAGGATTCAATTTGCTTCAAATCAATTCAAATTAGTTCCTAGGAAATTGGACCTTGGACCCTCGTCTAAAGTGGGCTTTAGATTTCATTATAGTTGATAAAAAGAAAGTCCAAATATGCAATGTTTAATTTATTTTGAATTCCAAATTATACGCACAAACTTTTGTTTAAATATCAACATATGGCTTGATGTAGTTTGTAATCATTGAAACATGACTTTTAAAATGCCAAACATGTTTGGTACATTTGATGTTAGTTAATTTAGTTCAAATATTCTTAAAAATCTCCAAAACAGTCCATGTGTAACATTATATCAAAATCATAATGTTAATAGTTACATGTTACCATTTTACATCAATATTGCCATGTGGGAAAACATTTAATTCCCCATGTGGCAAATTTTTATATGTTAAACAAAACCGTCATTCACTATATTTGTGACATTTGGTAAATTTTTATTATTTTGCCTACTTCTCCATAATAAGAAGGCTAAGGATATTCTTTTGAAATAAATGAAATGCCAATGCTAATATCACATTTATTAGAATAGTGGTAATATCTAAATAAAGTTTGAAATCACTTTCTAAACTTGTCAAAATGAACACATGTTTATTAGTTATAATGACAATGATAACATTAGAAATAACACATGGTAGACAACTTCAAGTTACAATAGAGAATTGGTCCAAATAAAATCAATTCTAGTTTGGAATTAATTCTTCTTGGAATGGAATAAAACTTATTGAAAATCTTCTTGATACTTGTCATTTTTTCTTTTGCTCCTATCTCTTCTTGTTAGTGAGGAATGGCAATGTGTGAGGCATATTTCATTGTAGATTTCTTTGTGAGCTATGATTTCATGAAATGTTATTTGTTAGAACATAACAAATTATATGGATTTCTCCTAGCAAGAATTTGTTTTGAACAAATAAATTGTCATTATAATAATCTGTAATTGTTACGTTTAAAGTTTAAATCTTGGTAAATCTTCCTCCCTTGGAACTCATAAGCTCCTTGGCATTCCTAGGCTTTGATATAACAATTACAACATGAAGGTAACTATGTGAAAAGAAGGTGTCTCCATTGCATGGTTTCACTTGATAAATAACTTTTAAGAATTACAAATGTGACTCTTGAAAAAATGAAAAAGTTGGAAAACATAAAAAATAATTGGGATGAAATGTCTACCAATTTATTTCAACATGATGCAACATTGAGAGAAGATGTGCAAGATTTGGGAAACAAGTGAGATTCCAAATACAAATACATAGATGATAACAATGCCTTGATTTAGGGCATCATTTGTGTCTTTAAAATGTTTACTATCCAAATTCATTAGGTCCTTATAATTTTTTTTCCCCCCTTGATTTAGGGCATCATTTGTGTCTTTGAAATGTTCATTATCCAAATTTTTACATTAAGTCTTTATAGTCTTTTTTTTTCCTATCTCACATCTTCCTGCGCAACTTAAGTGGATACTTGATTTTTAATTATTTTGTTATATTTGATGAACTTTTTTCGAATGTCATTCTTTCAAATCATTGCAAATTGTTTTACGTTGTTGATTTATTTTTTCCTAAATGTGCTATAAGGTTACAAATAATAGTGTTTTTTTTCCCAAAGTGGAAGGCTTTTTAAGATTTATGTGTTTCTTTAAACATTTTTTAAAAAGTTCTTATTTGTTGATGATTTGTGCAAGTAAGTGGGTGTCAATAAACAATGCATTGAACTTTCCCAAAACAAATGAATAGAAATTTGATGGAAATCACATGATCAAATTTTAATTCAACCTTCACACAACATTTCTAGGTCTAGGGATCTTTATTGGACTTTTAAATTTCTTCCAATTATTGTGTGCAAAGCAAGCTTGTTACCTTTCCATTTGTTCCAAATTACCATTCTTTATATGCAAACAAATGAGGTCTTCCAATGTGAATCCATATGACTTTGGAGAAGAACATATAAAGGCAATTGCGTTATTCAATTGAAGGGGTGCAAACATGCTAAAGTAAGCCAATTTATGAACCTTGTTTTTTGAGTGAAATAGTCATAAAATAAATCTTAATATAGAAAACTATAAAATAATTTTTAATGTAATGATGAATATGAAGATGTTATTTGAATTTAATATAATAATAATATGTTTTATTTTTTCAATGTGCATTTAAATAAATTTAATGCAAATAAATGCAAATAAGTGTTTTAAATTGGTTTCAAATAGATGAAAACACTTTTAAAATTTATATTTTTGCATTAATACATAAGTGAGGTGTAGCTCACTAGCTTAAATCATTGTGGGACTTTAAAAGTGAAACAAGTTCATTGCATTTTAGTGATTTCACCCTAGTTAAAGTTATTTCACTATAATATCACTATGTAAACATCATGTTCACTACTAATTGACATAATTCACTATTATAATTTATTGTGATAAATAGGTTTATTTTTATGTTGTTGTTTTAAATAACATGTGTTACTTTATGATATACCTTATATTATTTTAGGCTACCTTAGTTATTCTAACTTATACCTTAAATTATTATAAGTTATTCTACTTTAAGATATCATAGTTAGTTTATTATATATTTTTATTTTAATTATTTTTAATTAAATTATTCAACTAACCTTAGGTTATTCAAGGTCATTATATTTTATGTCATTATTTTATCTTAAGTATAACAATTTAAAATACTTTAAAATATAATATAATGACCTAAGGTAAAATAACCTAAAATAATCAATAATAGTTTATGAAAAATAATTTAAAATAGCCATCAATATGGTAATATAACTTATGGTAATATAACTTATAATAGCCAACAATAACATCAAGTGAAATAACCTTTAATAACAAAAAAAAAACCAACAATAACCACCAATATAATAACCATAAATAATTTATGGTAATGTAGCTTATAATAGCCAATAATAACATCAAGTGAAATAACTTTTAATAGACAAAAAAAACCCACAACAACCTCACATAACAGAAAATAACCTAAAATGAAATAGCTTAAAATAGCAAAAAATAACTTGTAATAATTGAAAGTAACCTAAAATGAAATAACTTAGAATAACCAAAAATAACTTGTCATAGTTGAAAGTAACCTAAAATGAAATAACTTGGAATAACAAAAAATAATTTGTAATAGTTGAAAATAACCTAAAATGAAATAGCCTACTATGAACCATATCGACACAACCATGTGCAGTAGTCTCAATTTTTAAGAATTGCATCAAGGATATTCAGGTGTGATAAGGTTATTAAGGGTTTTTAATAATTTCATGTTATAATACGGAATGATGAATGCACATAGTTGCATTGGGGGGTTGTTTTTTTTCAAAATTTGATATTATATGAATGAGGTGTAAGGTTAATTCTTTTCTTCAACAAAAGCTAATAATCATAGTTTTAGAACCTCAGTTGCGTGATTAGGGGTGAGAAATTTCTAAAGGGTTGGGGTTAGAAATAGACGCAAAAATTTGTAATGTTCGGTAAAACATTAGTCTTGTTATAGTATTTAGTGTGTAGTTATGTAAGTAAGGATGTTTAAGATTCATGAAATAGTTGAGGTGGTGTCAATGAAAAGTCCAATGTAGATAAAGTAATCTTTAAACATTATAAACATGAGATTAATTTGAAACAACATAACGATAAATAGTGTGATAAGATGGCAATGGTAACATGGATTTCATGATGAGTGAAACTTTTATTTAGGTTATGGATAAGTTCCATGAAGAGTTGCAATTACATGTTGAGTCTTGGGTTATGCCATAGTGATAGTTCATAATTGCAAGAAATCTAAGATGCGTTGAATGGTGTGAACTAAGTAATTTGCCTTCCTATTAAAAGGTAATCGACAAATCGAACCGCGCAACCAACGATAATGTCCAACACTGGGAATTGAAGACTGTGAAAAGATGGAGGCGTTTTTAGTTTTGTAAAAAACCTTCAGACAATTTCAGGTTCATCATTAGAAGCGGGGTTGATTTGCAACAAAATCACCAAGGTGCAAGAGTTTGGAAATAATACCAAACTTGAAAGGGTTTAACTTCAAGACAAGGGTGCACTTTTCGTGATTCGGGATTTTCATCACGAAGATGTTATATAAACGTCAAATCTAGGGATAGTTCCCAAGGTGGTTTTTCAATCATTCGTGCGACATGAGGCCCATAAGATGTGGTCATACGCGATGCCATGAATTCAAAAAAAGGAAAAATAATTTCAATCAAAATCAAATTAGCGATGAATGTGTGAAAAAATTGTTACATTGAGATGCATGGTTATAATTTATAAATCAAGGAAAAGAAAAAAAAGGAGTAAGTAATGGTCTAGAACCATGGTAAAATAAAACTTTAAGATCCATGGAAAATTTGTTACATCGATATGTGTGGTTGTAATTTATAGGTCAAAGAAAAGGAAAAAAAGGTGTAAGTAATGGTCTAAAATAATGGTAAAACAAAACCTTGAGATCAATGGAAAACTTGTTACATCGATATGTGTGATTATAATATATAGGTCAAAGAAAAGGAAGGAAAGACATAAGTAATGGTCTAGAACCATGGTAAAGTTAAACCTTAGTATCAATGGAAATTTTGTTATTGATATGCATGGTTGTAATTTATAGGTCAAAGAAAAGGAAGGAAAAGCATAAGTAATAGTCTAGAACCATGGTAAAATAAAACCTTAAGATGAATAAATTAAAAAAAGGTTTAAGTAAAATTTGTTGGGGGAAAATGAGAAGAGGTGAAAAGGATGTTTCTCCTTCTCCTTCAATTGACCACCAAATTAAAAACCTTCCATTGGCCATTAAGCATTGGAACCTTCCATTGGCCACCAAGTTGGGGTTTTCCTTCACCTCCTTCCTTCTTCTTCTTTTTAAACACATGAATTTGAATCATTTTGGGCTTTCTTTTCCAAACATAACTTTCAAGTTAAATCTTGAGAAAATTTATTCCTGTAACTTTCCTTGGGAGGAAAAGAATGATTAGTCTTAGTAAATGGTGGAAAGAGGGAGAATAAATTGGATGATAGTGATACTTTTGAAAGAATGGAAGTGATTAGGAATAGTTTTGGGGGCTTGAAATTTTAGAAAAATTTCACAAGACCTCTCGAGTTTTATAACACAACTTTTTACTAATTTGGGTGCAGAGCTTGGAATTTGGTAGGCAGATGTGCCTTGTAACTAACTTTCCAATGAACTAAAGTAAGTTAGATTTAAATAATGTATGAGATAGGAACAATATTTTAATTAATTATAAGTTTGCTGCCAAATTGAACTTTTTACTTTTGTGAAACCCTTTCGAGTTTTATAGCATAACTTTTTATTAATTTGGGTGTAGAGCTTAAAATTTGGTAGGCACATGCGCCTTGTAGCTAGTTTTGTAATGAACTAAAGCAAGTTACATTTGGATATGTGATAAGAACAATATTTTAAGTGATTATAGGTTTGCTGCCAAATTGAGCATGGTGTTGAGTCCTTAAAAGTTGGTTTAAATGAATGATAATTTAACATAAAATTATAGGATTTGGAGTGTTTGAACTTAGAAAATACATCTATCAATTCCAAATCATAAACGATGCATAGGAGGCAAACTACTTGGTTTCAATTACAAATGAAACTTAACATCTAAAGATACACTTTGCATTTTTCCTTCACTAGTAGCATATGTACCTCCGAGTATAATCATCTCATAGAACTAGGACTAGAGGGACAGAAAGTTGCCTCACACTTACAATAGTTAAAAATAACATAAAATAACAAAAAATAACTTAGAATAACCAAAAGTAACATAGGGTGAAATAACTAAAAATAATTTAAGAATAATTTAACTAATAATAGCCATAAATAGCCATAAATGATGTAGGGTGAAATAATTTACAACAATGAAAAATAACCATAGAATAATTGAAAATAGCTTAATAAAGATAATATAATTATATTAGCAAAAATCTTATCCATTTATTAAACTTTTTTCTTTCAAAAGAAAGGTCGTTGAAATGTTATTGAACAATGATATTTTTTAAAAATTGTTCAAATAATTTTACACTTTCAAAAAGAAATAAACGTAATTATGTACATTATTGGAAAAAAAATTAATTAAATTTTAATCATTTCATTTGGACAAAATCTCAATAAGATATGAATTTTTATTTTTATTTTTATTTTTGTAATTTTAAAAATGAAGTATTTTGATAAATATAATGCAATGTAACACATTATCATAAAAAATGTGGTGGCTTGATGATAGGGGTATTTACCTTCATCCTAAAGGTCAAAGGATAAAACCTCACAAATGGTGTGTTTATGATCAACAATAATAAATTGATTGAATGTTTTCCTATGTAATTCCCTAAAGTAGGTGCCTATTTAGGTTGATTATGTGGCCTATGTACTTAGGCTATATTTTTAACCTAATGTAGGTAGTGACATGTGTCAATAATTCATAAGCTAAAAATCATGTGATTATCAATATTATTACATTAAATATTAAATAATTTAAATTTAATTGATTTCCATGTTACTTAGTTAATTAACTACCAAGTGAAATGACTTGGTCATTTGAAAGTAACCTTGTTTCACTAGGTATTATTGGATCAATTCAATGTCCGTACCAATTGGTTTTCATTCATTAGGGGGTAATTGTAAATTGGTGACACACTAAAATGTATTGTTTTTAAAAAATTCCATAGTAAAGGTCATGTTTTGGCCAAATCTCTAACTTAAAAATAAATCTTAATGCATTTTACTTATCTAGTTTGAAACCTATTTATTACATATTTTCCTTACATTAAAGTTTTTGAAAATTGGTATGCAATTTACTATAACTTGATGAAGGATATGATGGTTTCATTATGATACTTGAAATAGTTTTGAATATATTTTATTTATATAAATATAAAAGATTGCAATGTTAAGGAATACTTTTATGACCTACTTTTGTATATTTGATCTCAATGGCGGTTGTGGAGAACAATACAATGAGAAATGCATGTGTAAATGAAGAAGACAAAATGATAATAAGAGACAAGACAATCATTATTTTGGAACTATATTAAAATAAAAACTTCAAGGGTTTCCATGGTTTCATTAATGATGTAAAATTATTAAAGTTTATCACACAATCACGACAATAGACAAAGAAGGAAAGAGGAAAGAAAAATTGGGGAAGAAGAGTAGGGGGGAAAATAAATAACAACATCCCCCACTTAATGATTGCCATGTTCAATCCTTTGATCATTTAGTGCCTTCTTTTCTTTTTTGCTACTTGTTGCACATTAGTTGACTTCCATTTTGACACTAAAGGTTGTTTCATGCCCATAAAATTTTCTCCCCATACTTCATGCAAAATGTTTTCAAGTAATTGCCCATAAAAATTGTAATTCAAGTTTTTTTTTGACTAAAAAAATAACATAATTTTTGTCCTTTGCATCATCACAACATGTTTACCTTAACATGTTTTTTTTTTCATCTAAATGTGATGGTTCCATTTTGGTTGCAAATTTTTAAAATCTAGAGGATGATGGCATTTATTCTAACTTATGTTAATAAGTGTTCTCTCATTTTATTTCACAATTTTTTTCTTTGTTAAAATGCAAGCTTCATTGAATCTAGATACTACTAGCACCCCCAAAATGATGAAACCCTTGATCATGGGTGACTCCTTTTTTTCCTTATTTTTCCTTTGCATTCACAAAGGGATTGGATTGGGTCAAATTATTCTTGATGGTTATGCTATTTGCAAATAATGTAATATATCCATTTCTAGTGGCCATATTAATGATTTTAATGTTATCTCAATTAAAATGACTTGCTATTTATCATTTTTACAAATTCATCTCATAGGCTTGATATAAATCTTAAACAAAGTGGATATTTAGGACTAAAGTTTCTTCTTTAGCTTCATGTTGTAATGAGATTGTCCACCCACCTTTGATTTGATACTTGTATACTCACAAAAGCTCTATG
>Ga0209611_10009963_pt1 | contig 14150 bp, 7 predicted proteins | sample S1TSphgellanicum_3_FD_187693 | JGI IMG/M metagenome (GOLD analysis project Ga0209611, IMG submission 187693) | Host-associated microbial communities from peat moss isolated from Minnesota, USA - S1T2_Fc - Sphagnum magellanicum MG (SPAdes) (version 2) | ecosystem: Host-associated > Plants > Peat... | reverse complement strand
ACAAGGTCCTTTGCATATTGCTGATTTCGGTTGCTCCACTGGGAGAAACTCCATAAGTCACATGAACTTCATTGTGAAGTGTATCACTGACAGGTATGTCGAAGCTGGCGAAAATAATGGTCATGTCGCTTGCATGCCAGAGATGCTTGTTTCCTTCATCGACTTGCCCGGGAATGATTTCAATACCCTTATCCAACTATTGGCATCAGAAGCCAAAAATGCCAAGGATTTAGCTACATCAATCAATGGCGCCGATGTTGGAAGAGCTAGCAGCTACTTCTCAGCTATGGTGGGAGGATCATTCTACAATCGTTTGTTGCCCAAGGAGAGCATCCATTTCGCAATATCGATCTTCTGCTTGCACTGGATGTCTCGGGTAAATTGATTGGTGTTCAATTACTCCACTAGTCTCATCTAATGTTTTTCTTCTTGAAGATCGCTAGCTCATGTACACATGACTACATAAAAATATGCATTTTCAGATCAAATCACCATGCACATCTACACCAATTGAATACTAATGAATGTCGCAATTATCGTGTTGATTAATTAGTCATTCACAGAACTACTATTGCTGGTTGTGCATGTAGATACCGGCAACAGTGACAGATAAGAGTTCTCCTCTTTACAACAAAGGCCGCTCTTGGATTCTTGGCGGCAACCCTACTATAGCACGAGAGTTTGCTCAACGAAGCATGCTCGACTTGGACAACTTTCTTGATAGTCGTGCTGCCGAAATGGTGCCTGGTGGTATTTTGTTCGCGTCTTTCATTAGCCGCCAGGACGCAGCCAACCCTGAAAACCAAGTCAACCCTGAATGTCACCATCGTTGTGTATTTGGTCCCGACTTCGAAAACGCCTGGAACGACCTCATTGACGATGTATGTAAAGAACACGATACTCTATCCTCTCGATGAACCAATTTTTTGATGAAACAAAACTAGAAAGCCATTTGTCTTTGGTCTGGAAGACTAGGTGCAAGCTTTCTAAAAGTTGTAGACTAAAATTTCACGGTGTTGTTCACGTTGTCAATAGCTTGACCCTTTTAATTCTTTTGAATATTTTTGGATCCCATTGTTTGCAATCCAAGGGAGTGATAACTACTGAGACAAGAGACACGTTTAACCTCCCGATCTTTGCCCGCTCAAAGGAGGAAGTGGAGGCAGCAATCATCAAGTGCGGTGCCTTTGACATCCAATATTTGCAATCGCCGGTTGAGGCCAACCTGTGCCCTGAGGACGAGTTGATGCACATGCTACAATTCCCCAAATCCTTTGCTACGTTTTTTTCCGCATGGGTGAGGGCAACGACTGGCCCGAGCATAGAGGCACACATGGGCCGACACAACACCGACGAGTTCTTCATTCGCCACCAGCGACGCATAACAGCTCGTGCCACCTCCCTCCTTTCTGACCCTAAATCCCTACAAGAATACAAGTTTTTCAGGGCGACTTTCCTCCATGTGGTCCTCAAGCGCAAGGTATTTAGTACTTAGTCCAGTCAACAGTATCTTCCCATTCTTGAATCAAGAAACCTCTTAGTAAACATATCCAATACCTACTCTAATACCCAAGCCCTTCTTGAGCGCCGCATTTTAGTGGCTATATTCAACCCTAGAAATATTAAATTTGCAAATCATTTAGACCTGCTTTGATTTTTAGTTTTTTTGTCACTAATTGATGGGGATGATACTTACCCAACATAATTTTGTCCTCCTTTGTTTGAGGGGTGTTTCAAAAAAAAACAAAATGCTCACTCTATTGTAATAACACCCCAAGTGACAAAAGAAAACCATCCATCATGTACCTAAATCTAGGTATTTTAGAGTAGATGAATATCACAATACTCTTGGAGAAAGTAGAAACCCATACAAACCACCTAAAGTAAAATTTTGCATGTCTTGAGTCTCTTGGTTGTTTGACCAACTGATGTGGAGATTGTTTCTCAAAATAAAAATTGTCTAATTATCATTCCCATGACTCATTGAAGGTCAAAAGAAAATCTTGTTTAGCTAATGGATTAGTTTTTTGTTATGTCCATTGTCTTACTCCAAGCCAAGCATTCTAATTGATGGTTGTTTCCCAAACTAATATATAAAGATTGCTAGGATGCCATTTGGACCACTTAATAAATACAAATCACCGCTTTCTATGTATATTCACCAATTTTTTATATTGCACATGACGGAGAATATTTGATTGATTTGTTGAACCCCTTGAGAACTAATCCATCAAAGATGCATTGACCCCAATCAAATAACTCATAAACACATCCTTGTGAGTGGGAAACTATAGCTTTCTAATCACTATATTGATTTGTTTAGATGATTGTTATGGGTGAGAAAATTGTAGACATAGATACCTATGATCATTGATTGAAGTACATTATGTTATGATTCACACATTTTCAACATGACCTTAGTTTATAATTTTAAAACATGTAAAGTGCGCAATGGTTACACATTTTTTATTCATGTTTGACAATGTGTATGCATTTGACAAATAGAATGATTATTAACATGTTTATTCATTTTTTATTAAACAATGTTGTTGAACTTGCAAAAAAACAAAAGTAGGGAATTTATAATTTTAAAAAATCCCATATGACTTATTTAAGTTATATAATGTCTCTATGATCTATGAATGAAACTTTAAGACAATTTATTTTATTTTTGTTTGTTACTAACCACCCAATCAAAATCAACTTTTATGATTGTTTTTGCAAAGTATAAGGGTAGGGTTCTTGAACCTTTTTTATTAGTCTTTGAAAAACCTATTTACATAGTATCACCTTTATTGAATCCTAAGGATTAATACTTTGACAAGCCAAAAACCTCGTACAACCTGAATAAACTTGGAGAATATCTTGATCAAGGTTTACATAATCAATTTATTAACTATTTGCATAATTGAATTTCCGAAATACATTACAAGCACATCAAACATTATGTTTGAAAAATGAATGAAAGCTCTATGGGAACAAGCAAAGAAACCATTGATGAAGCCATTGAAAAAATTGATCAACCATGTATTCATGTCAGCTTGTTTGGACATAAGTCTTCGCTAAGTCTATCCTTAGGTTGACTAAAGATGAATTAGTTTGTTGACCTATACTACTTATTAACCTAACCTAAGTTAACCTAAACATTTTTAAGCTAAAAAAAAAACCTTCGATAATTATGTCGCATCTAGTTGCACAAACTTGATGTGGTTACAAACTTGATAAAATATTTTGTAATGAGGTTAATTAGCTTAACTTCGCAAAAAATCTAAAGCTAGAAACCTAGACAAGTTTATTTAAGTTAACTTATTAGTAAGATAACATATTCTAGGTATATTTAAGCATATTAAACGTAATAAATTTCTTATGTCTAGTTAAGTAACTTACAAGGCATCATATATTACAAAGTAGGTTTTTATTAAATAACCTTCATACATAAATTAACTTAAGAGGTATGTTAACTTAAGCTAATGTGTTAAGTAGTTAAGAAGTCAAGGAATTATGTGTCACCTTTTTGAAAATGACTTTTAATATTGTAATCATAATTACAAGTTAATAATAGATTATTTAGTACACATACACATGCATGTGAATTCATAACTTCAGAAACCTCATGGCACACAAAAAATTATGGTGTGCTATGACAAATATTTGCGTTATAAATTCAAGACACATTAATGCTTATGGTGTCACAAAAAATCATGGATTGCAATGAAAATTTGTGACACCTTGTTGCTAAACAACATGCCATGTTATCATCACATAGATAACCAAATCTTTATTAATTGTAAAAGACAACAATATTTTAATTAACTTATAAATAAGATTAATTCATCATATCAATGACGTAAATCATGGTGAAATTAATGTTATAAATCATGAAGTGTTGCAATTCTTAATCAACCTCATTGCCATGTGGCATGCCACGTTAGCATCATGTGACCATAAATTGTTATTATTCATCAAAAGTTACAAGAATCAATGGAATTTTGTTATTACCTAATTTTGAATGATTAAAATTTTTTTTTTGAAAATTTGATATTTGTGTAAAAACCATCAAGTCATAATATCGATTACAATCGCAAAACAAATAACACTTTAACTTTCAACCCTTTTTTTAGCCATAATTTGTGTTGTAAGTACTCAAGTGGATCATGCGAACCCATTTTAAACATCTACGTTTCAAAAGATTTTCAATGGTATAATTTTTTTTTCAATCTAATGAATTTGACCCTTCAAACTGCTTTTTGAAAATTTAGGAGTCCATTGAAATTCTAACTCCCAAAATGGGAGCCCATTTGGGAGTGTGGACTCATTCCTTCACATTCTCCTGCATTCTCGGGAGTGTGAATGTGACTCCCAAGTTGCATTCTTGGCCTGCATTTTTTCATGCCCCTCACCTTAGTTGTGAACCCAAGGTTAAGGTTGTGACAAGAATTTTTTATTCTTTAGACTATCAGCTTGCACCAACTTCCTCACCCTTTCGAAAAGAAGTAGACATAGTAAAGCACTAGTTCCTAAGGTTTGGGAGAAATATTGGAACTTTTCCTGTTCCTACCATGTACTGTCCAAACTTGAACCGCATTTTCATAATAAATGTTGATTTCATGGTAATGGTGAAAAGAAACCTGAAAGACTTCTAATCACATAAACAAATAATAACTTTTGAAATGACCTTTGCATTTAGTAAAGTGTTTATCAATAACATCTAGAAATTTCGCCATGTCATATACCCTAACATATATAGAATGGGTGTCCAAAAGAATGGACTTTGCTACAATTCTTTATGGAATAGTGTTTTCTATCCACCTTTTTAATGTAGTTTTGAAACTTACAGGTTGTGCCTTGTCGAAGGGGTCAATCTAATTTTTTTTATATAAAATTTTTCATTGAATTTAGAATCCAAAATTGAGAACAACATTTTGTCAAACTTGTACTTTAACTTCTTTTCAGTCCATGCCTCATCAAAATATGATTTTTGATTATTGGTAGTTTGTTTTGGAAAATCGAAATGGATCGTAATTTCATTTTGGATGACCATTTAATTCTTCAATTGCTTGGAACATTTACACATTGACTTCAAGTGATGTTGTCCTCCACCCTTTGCCGGTCGATCACGAATAGGATTATTTTTGCAAGAAGACCTCGAACCATCTTTTCCAATTTCTTTTCTTTCAAATTCAAAAGGCAACCAAATGTTAATTTTTTTATCAGCATTGGAGGACAAGTTGACATGTCTCCAATGTTGTCCAAAATGTTGCAATTTTCCCATTCAACAAGATTTGTCTCCCATAAGTGGAAAATCGGGTCCAAAAGAAGGAAAAAACTCATGCATTCTTTGGTAGATTCAACATTGAACATAGGCTTCAATGTCTCTTCAAATTGTTATACAGTAACAAAAAATAAATTAGGAATGATCACAAATAAATCTCTAGCACTAAAATTAGGTCCTAAAACAAAAGAGAAAACTTACTTTGTATTTTTCATTGTGATGCATGGAGCCATCTAGATCTGGAGTAGGCCTATCATATGAAATCCAAATTCAACGTGCATGTGATATGCTCTTGCGGTACAATGGTTTCATCGACATGTTACAATCCTTGTTGTTTAAAATTTTTGACATCTTAATGAGTTTTACAAAATCCAACTCCCACACAACAACAATTTTGAATGTACTAAACTTTTTTAAAACATCATCTGTAGTGTTGGGGTCCTCCACTAACTCTTAAATTTCATGAAAACATTGTCAACAATGGAACGAATATTGTAAAAAATTTAAATGTTATAATATAACACAAAGAATAGTAACCTTTGTAGCAATAATCATGTGCTACCCACCAATGATCAAGAATTGAAAGTTTTGAATGTCCTCCCAATTCCTAAGACAACATGGAAAAATGCAGTTTGGCTTCTTCGGGTCCTCTGGAATGGTGAATATTGGGACCTTAGTGTCAAATTTGTTGTACATGGTAATTTGTGTTTTGATTTCATGTACATGCTCTTTGGAGAAAGGACAATAAATAATCTCTAGGGACGACCTCTTAAAATGGTTGACGAGTAGATTCACACCTTTGACTGGGGAAAAACCAAGGGAAACGAATTTGCATACTCCTCACCAATTGCGTCCTTTATGCACCATTCAAGGGTCAAAACCTTTAGCTTCTTTGCCCATTACAATTTTCCTCGATACTTTTTTTTTCTCAATTTCTATTTTTTCCTTTCGTGGCCACTTTGCAATGGAGCTTTCAACCATTACTATAGTGTGTTGAGCACCTCCTTGGGAATCTTTTACAGTGTCCTCCTTCTCCAATTCAATCCACTTCTCAAGGACAACCACAACATTAAGGTCTTGCATATCCTTCATTTCAAAACCTTTTTCCACACTTGTTGGAACAAGTGCGTCATCTAATTTTTTTACTAGGCATACAAGTCCAACTAGTTGTTTCCTGTATGGATCTTCAAGAAATAGAATCACATTGTTTGACTTTGGTGCCCACTGTGCCATATCATGGATTGGCATTCATCATACCGTGTCTTTCGTTCCATTTTTTACAAAATGGAGCTCGAATCATGGAACTTGATGTTCCACCATCCTAATTGCCCATGTTGAATTTTTTTCTAAAAGCTCCCAAATGCCAATTGTTGACTTCGAATGGTGGATGTGAGACTTAAGATTTTTTCCCACCACCTTGACAAGCAGAGGAGGGATATATCTACAATGAATAAAAAATTTCTATTAAATTTTAATTTTTTTTCCGAAAAATCACCTAATGGCCACTAGGTGATATTGTGTCATTTTTTTTGCATGAAATTGCTTAATGGCTGTTAGGCGATATTGGGCTTCTTTTTTTAATGAAAAATCTTTCTTTCACAATTTCCCTTTCTTTTTTAATGAAGGGTAAATTGTTTGGTGGTGCCAAGCAATTTCCTTTCCTTCGTTCAGGAAAAGGGAAATCCCATGGTGTTCGCTAGCAAATTTCCCTTAGTCTTTGAATGAAAGGTAAATCACCTAGCTGCCACCAAACAATTTCCTTTCTTCTTTTAAGCAAGAGGGAAATCCCTTAGAGTTCGCTAGGATATTAACCTTTTCTTTCTGATGGTATGGGAAATGGCTTGGTAGCCATTAAGCAATTCCAAGTCTAATATATAGTGAGAGGGAAATCCTTTAGCAATCACTAGGCAATTTCCCATTCCAGTCAGGAAGGAATTTTTATTCCCTAGTGATTACTAGGCAATTCCATGTCTATTCTACAATGAAAAGGAAATCACCTAGTGGCAACCAAGCAATTTCCCATTTTAATGAGAGGAGAAGGGTAATTGCTTGGCAATTGCAAGGTGATTCCTTTCTTCGCTTAAATAAAAAGGAAATCCCCTTTTGTAATTGAAACAAATATAAGGACTTGCAAGAATGAAATAATGTTTAGTGAAGTGTTTGATAGTTTACGAGGTTTCTACAGCCATGACTTCATGATGTACAGGTTTTTATTGGTGATGACAATGAAGTGATGAGGAGTTTTGTGTGCAAGTCTTTTTGTTTGTGTCAAAAATTATTTATTCACATGAATCTACTAAACAGGAAAATATTGTGTGGTTCAAAGAAAACTTAACTATTTGACAAAAATTTTGAATAAATAAAATGTAGTTGGGTGGTCAATAGAAGAGAAGGAAAACGAAGAAAAATTGGAGGAAATTATCAATGATTTTGAAGGAAAAGAAAATCTATGCAAATGTGAAGTTGCTTTGAGAAATATTGTCAAATAGACTTGGAGAGACATAAGGTTATGGAAAAAACATATAGACCATTTTAATTTGCTAACAAAGATAGTGAGAAAAAAAAACATAGATCCAAAAAAATGGTTGAAGTTCATTCACATACTCAAATCTATGTACAATGATGCTAATACACATATAGAGAATGGAAAAATAAAATGATTGCACTGAACGGTATGCCCTAAATGGCTACTAAAGAATTACAAATATATTTTTCATTAGAAATTGAGAGATCTCCATTTTAATGATTAAAAAGATATCCATGGTTAATAGTTATTCACCGAGTCACAAAAAAATTAGAAAAGGAAAAACAATGTAGAAGAAAACAGAGACCAAAACAAGGATAAAAACAAAAGAAACTAACAAGTGATAGAGAGACACAAAACGAGGTATAGACAAAAAGAATATCTTTCATAAGAATAGAGAAATCTCCATTTTCATGATGAAGGAGAAAGTAGCAAGGTTAGCACCTCCTCAAGAATCCATGGAAAGAACCAAACAAGGAAAGCTGAAACAAAACAAAAAACAAGAAACACACCCTAGTATGAACAAAAGTGCATGCATGTCTCATAGTTGTTCAAGGACCATCAACAATAGTATGTATGATAATGACTTAAGTACTACAACTTCCGCATTGATGTGATTAGCTCTCTATAGTGGGTAAAAGCTAATGACAAGCACCAACTTACAAACTAAGTTTTTGTTACAATTCCAAATGAAAAGGGAAGATTTAGCCATACTATTGGATAGCAACAAACCATAACAACGAAAACAAGAAAAAAAAATCAAAATTTGACAAAAAGGGAAAGGAAAAGACAAACATTAAAGGACTATGAACATGAGATGGAGATAAAAAGGTTGGATAGACAAAAAAAGATGGAGATTTAGAATCAATTGAAGTCAATGAAACACACACAGAGAAAGAATGAATAAAAGTTGAAGAGACTGTGACAAACAAAGTCACATAGGGAGATAGAGACAAGAGAAGATAGAAATAGAGACTCTGAAATAAATATATAGACATAGGGACAAAAAAGATATTGATGGAAATAGAGTTGAGGAAAGTGAAGTACATAGAAATAGGGAGAAAAATGGAAAGAAAAAAAATGAAAATAAAGGTGTTTGAAAGGAGATAAAAATAGAGACAAAGATGCAACTGATAAAAACATAGAGGTAGATAAAAGCAGATACAAAATGTGAATTGTGAAAATTCACAAGCATAGATTAACAAAAATTCAAGTCATGACCCTAATAAAAGAAAAAAGACAAGATCATAGAGATATAATGAGGGTGGAAAAGTGAGAGAAACAAATGCACAAGCAGAAACAAGGAACCATGCATGGCAAGAAGAATAATGAATGATTAATAATAAATTGCATTGGAATATAGACTCTGAAACCTAGGAATAGGTGAACAGAAAATGCATAGAATAGTTGAAAATGCATAAAAGATGGTTATGCAATAATTTTATAAATGGAAGAGCAAAAGAAAATCATTTGATTACCTAAAGTTGCAAGTTGGAAGGCTCTTGTTGGGAGTTGTGCTACGATGAGAGGATGCAAATGTCGCAACCCTAGCCTTGGGCTCCCGACCAAGGCAAGGGTTTGCAAGGGTGCGGGCCAAAAGGGAAGCATGGGAGTCACATTTCATGCTCTGGGAGTGTAAGAGAATGTGAGGGAATGAACCCTCACGCTCCCAAGTGAGCTCCCACTTTGGGAGTTGGAGTCTTGATGAACTCCCGAATCTTCAAAGAACGATTGTAGGGGTCAAAACCCATTGGATTGAAGAGTTATTTATATCATTGGAAAGCTCTTAGAACTTAAATTTTTAAAATGGGCTCGCATGAACCATTTTGACACTTAAAATACAAGTTATGGCCAAAAGAAAGGTTAAAAGTCAAATTGGCAATTTGACTCCCGACCACTAAAATTCGGGAATCGCCCCAATTTCCTTGTGTGCAGGTGGCATACCACATGCCGTTGGAAAGATCTCGACGAGGGCTATAACTTTGCTTTAGACTTCATCTCAATCGGAGGTCTGCACGCAAAGTTATGGGCCCCCAAAGTTGCAGGAGTCCCAACTTTGGGAGTCCCGAGACAAAATGACATTTGGGTGTTGGTCCCATGGCCAAACATAGAGTATACTATAAGGGGGAAGGTGGTGGCTTCCCCCAAGTCCGAGTTGTGGTGAATCTTGTGAGTCTTGTGAGTCCATGTTTGTCCATGGTTCGTCTGTGCACCAAAATGTTCCAATTAAACACTAACTAATTTGTTGTTTGGTTTGTGCAGGTTAGTGTGAATAATTGAATTGCTTGTCAATCTTCCTAGTCCCCATCTCGGAACTTTAGCATGCCATTTTACCCCTAAAGTGTTGCAAGCTAAAGAGCGTGCCACAACTCCTCCTTTCGTTGTCTTCACTTTTGGATTCGTAGTTGAGTCCATCAAGGAGCTTGGGGGTGTGTCAGCAAAAGTTATCTAAAGGTTTGAGCCAAGATGGAGAAGCTTTGCACCACGTTGATGGAAAGGAAAGCTCCAATGGAATATTTGAATAACTTGTGGAATGAAAAAGGGATTGGACTAAAAATAAAATGAATGTAGCGGGATAGGAAGTGTGCAAAACTTAAAGTGTGATTCCTTGAAGTGAAAGTAGAAACAATTATGATGCAAGGGAGAAATGCGAGAAGGAAAAGTTGAAAATGAAAAAAAAACACATAGATGAAGATTAAACAAGACCTAGAAATATGAATTAACATATATCCTAAACCCAAATATTTTTGTGGTACCAACTATTTCATGATTCTTTTTGTCCATGTTGTGGCATCAATTTCATCCCTTTCATCCAGCTTTCAAATATTTTCAAAAATAGAATATAAAATTAAAAAAACTATTACTTAGGTTTTTTACTAATAATAAATATTAAACCCTATACCCTTAAGTACCTATCTTAAGTTTCTTGAATTGTAATATGGATCATAATATATTAAATTTTAAGAAATCCACAAATGATTGAAATGATTTTAACTTTTTATGTTCAATTAAAAGTACCTATTAGATGCTATGAAAAATTCAACTGAAAAAAATCATGTGGAGTAATTTTAGTTGACTAATCATAAGTGTGGAAGAATTTGAAAAAAATTCATATACTATTTCATATTTTAATAATTGTTTTTTTAAAAAATGTTTGATGGGCATTAATATACAATCTACCTCAAGTGATCATTTAGATTATCTGCTTAAACAAAAATATTAGTTCAATTTGAAGTGAAATATGTATGCATGGTATAATATCATTTATAAGCCATGAAGAAAATTTAAATACTATTATGTTAAGATTTGTATTCAAAATTTTGTCAAAATAAATAGGTAAAAAGATAGTAAAATTTATTAATAAAATGTAGGAAGAAGTCTTTGTGATTTTTTTTGGCATTACAAATAACATAGTTTGCATTGTTTTAGGAAAATTGATGGGTATTTTTATTGATTAACTTTACTTATTAAAATTCATATTTTCTCATGCTATATTCATGGATTTTATTTTAGTTAAATATATCCCAAAATTTCCATGCAAATTTAATGTACCATTTCAAAACACAAAAAGTAAATAATGATTACAATTAGTAACGGTACATGTTGTTATGATTACATTCATTATGAACACAAGGTGGTAGAAATTGAAGGTAAACCATAAACCCTAAATGTTAATAATCAATTCTAAAGCTTAAACTTTAAACCTTAGATTCAAAAGCCTAAACCCTATATTTAAAACCTTAAACCTTGAACCTTGAAAACCTTAAACCCTAAATGTTAATAATCAATTTTAATGCTTAAATTTTAAACCTTAGACTCAAAACCCTACACCTTAAATTCAAAAACCTAAACCCTAGTCTCAAAACCTTACACCTTAAACTCAAAAACCTACACCCTGAACTCGAAAACCTAAACCTTAGACTCAAAACCCTACACCCTATATTCAAAACCTTAAATCTTGAACTGAAAATTGTAAACCCTAAGCCCTAAACCAATTACCTTAAGCTCAATCCATCACCTTAAACAATAAACTTTGCATATAATTTGGTTGGTCTATGAATTTATTAAGGTTTCAAAACATATTTTGTTGTGGTTTCATGGCTTGTTGAAGTTATCATCACGATTACTTTATTGATTTTCATCCATTTGTTTTAATTTCATGTAAATTAATGATTCTTGCTTTCTTTTAATTATAAACCAAACCACACCTAAAGGTTAAAGAGCTTATTATCTCCATAATCATAATAATCAATACCCTAAACCATAAACCTTGAACCTTATACTCAAAACCTTAAATCAAAACCCTAAACCTTATGCATCAAAATACTAAACCCTATGCATGAAAACCCTAAACCCTATACATCAAAACATGAAACCCTATAACTTAAACCCTAAATCACCATATTAAAGTCTATGACATTCCCATCTATTTGATTCATTGTTCAATGCTCGTTTTTTAAAAAACATGTCATGAATAAGGAATATCCAAAATGCTAATAATCAATTTTAAAGTTGAAACCCTCAACTTTAAACCTTACACCCAAAACCCTAAAACCAAAACCTCCAAATTCCAACATGGAACTTTGAATTTTAAACCTTTAACCTTGAATTATAAACCCGAAACCCTAGATTCAAAACCTCCAAATTCTAAAATGTAAACCTCCAAACTTTAATTTCAAAACCCTAAACCCCTACTCCTAAACCCTAAATGTTAGTATTCAATTATAAAACTTAAAGCTTAAAGCTTGGACTCAAAAGCCTAAACCCTAAATTCAAAACCCTAAACCTTAGATTCAAAACCCTAAACCTTAAATGCTAATAATAAAATTTAAATTTTAAACCCTGAACTCAAAACCTAAACCTTAAGCCTTAAACCAATTATCCTAAACTCAAACCATTACCCTAAATAATAAACTTTGCATATAATTTGGTAGGTCTATGAATTTATTAATATTTTCAAAACCCTAAACCTTAAACCCTAGTATTTAATTCAAAAACTTATAACAAATATTTAATTAATTTAAGACTTTACAAAAGTCCGAAAATCCAAACAATAACTTAACAATGTTATATTTATTTAAACTTTCAATTACAAATCACTCGGCGAACATTAGGACTAGAAGGAAAAGCTCAAAAGAAAAAGAACAAAATGTAGCCTTATGATCAAATTTATTCATGAAAGAAAAAATAAAGTTAAAAAATAATTATATGTAGGAATGTCGATCATGATTTATTACAGTAAGAGCAAGATTTGAAAAATAAAGTGCAGGACTCACATTGTATAATAAGTTTAATGTTATACGATATCAAGCTTTGAAAAGAAAAAACTTCAAAGTTGTGAGTTAACTTTTTCTTTGGCGAATGAATTGAAATCATGAACTTATGTTGATGATGATAAGTAATTTGATGATGAAAATAACATGGCATGAGTGTTGCAATGCTAGTTGAGAAAATCATAGATTCGACTACATGTTGAACTAAAAACAAATCAAATTGTGCAAATGTTCTATTTCCATAACTATTGCTAATCAAAAGAATCAACAACAACTATGAGAATAAAACATTTACACAATTCGATCTATTTTTAGTTCAACAATGTAGTTCAATTTATAATTTATCTTCAACCATCATTGCAACACGTGCATCAAGTTGTTAGGTTGTTGTCCTTAGGAAGAATCTGTAACCTTAAATTCAAAACTTTAAACCTTAACCTCAAACCCTTAAACCCTAAAAAATAGAAATACGTTGAATGGTACATCACATTCAAACCAAAATAGGATTCACCTATAATAACATAAACAATTATGACATAATGGCCATTAAGAGGTTAACTTAGAAAAGAAACAAAATCTTGAAAAATTTAGTAAAAAATGCAAGTTATAATGTAACAATTTTGATTTATGTTCGGTAAAATGTCTTCACCATATAAAAATGAAATGCAATAATATACACAAAGAAATTGTTCCCCAATGCTAGCACTTGAATCTTAGCACTGAGGAATAGTTTTTTTGTGTATACTATTGCATTCCATTTATTTTTTTGTTGAAAACAAACATATATATAAACACATAAAACCAATTAACTAATTAAACTACATTTATATATTTTAGTTTGAAATTCATATCTGAACTGTATTGAAAAAAAAAAAAAACATACAAACATAATATCCATACAAAACACACAAAACACCCACACAAAGTAACATAAACATGTACACTCACACCCACGCAAAGTAACATAAACATGTACACTCACACCCACGCAAAAGAACACATTAAGTCCTGCATACAAAAAAAAACAAATATCCAAATGAAACCCATATCCTAACAATTCTTTTATGGAAAATTGTCATAT
>Ga0209611_10009961_pt1 | contig 14157 bp, 11 predicted proteins | sample S1TSphgellanicum_3_FD_187693 | JGI IMG/M metagenome (GOLD analysis project Ga0209611, IMG submission 187693) | Host-associated microbial communities from peat moss isolated from Minnesota, USA - S1T2_Fc - Sphagnum magellanicum MG (SPAdes) (version 2) | ecosystem: Host-associated > Plants > Peat... | reverse complement strand
AATAATGTAAGCCTAACATGCCCACGAATGTTTACCGAATGTTCACCGGTTGATCTATAAAATTCTTTAAAATTCTTGCTTCTTTGGGCTTCCATAACATTCCCGCACTAAGAATGTCATAACTATGTAGGATTCTATTTGTTTTTTGTGACAAGTAATGTTTGCCCATACAAAAGTACCCAACTTTGACCATTATTATCTTTTTCATACTTTGTCCAAATGAAAATAAATAAATTTCATTCTTAAAGATTTTTCCAAAATCTACATATCTATAAAAAATTTAAAACCAAAATATCAAGTAATTTGACTGAAAGTGCATTTGAATTTTCACTATTTCGTACATTTGAACAACAATGATATCTTGAAGATTATTTTTTTCTTTTTCATGAAATGATTTGTAAATAAACATATTTAAAATCAACGTGGTTTTTTTGGATATCTATATACATATAGTATTCCCCACCTTTTAAAAATATAACGAATCAATGAAAATTGTATAAATGTTGTGTTATATTTATTCGTAATTATAAAAAATATTTTATAAAAAATATGTTATCTATGAAACATATAACATTATTTACAACATTTTAAAGTTTTATACAAAGTATTTGAATTATTTAAATTTCATAATTATTAATTTATACACAAGGGTGTAATCATGCTATTAGGACATTTGCTTCCTTGGTGCTTTACTTAATGAATGCTTATTCTAAAATATTCTCAAAATATCCTAAGGATATTCCATTTGTGAGTTTTAAAATATCTTTAAAAAGTCCTTTTAACCCACAAAGATGTTGCATTATACCATCATAGTAAAGTTTGATTTAAATAACACCTCAAAAATATGTCATTTTAAGTCCATTAAGGAGTCATTTATGAGTTTTTCAAGTGTTAAAGGCATTTGTTACATTGTTAAATATTTTTTTTGGGTATTCAATATTCATTAGATTTGTTTCAAACTTTTTCAAGTGTTTCCATACTATATTAAAAACATTGTTGTATACATTTACCAAACATTTTAAATATTGACTTGATTTAGCACTTAAAAAAGTGTAAAATTAAGCAATTGTTACACCTAAAGTGGGTTTTAATAGCGTGAATGCATCCACAAATTTAACAACTTTCCATATGTTGCCTTTGAAATGTGGGTAAATGTTTTAAACAACAAATGGTTGGAGCCAGTATGAACTTGGTATGAATAGATTATGTCAAATTTGTTATGTCCCATGTTTCCATGATTATAATAAGTTTTGGATGTTACCAATTTTTTGAAAAAGATAATTGCTAGATAAGACTTTATGAATTGAAGCTTCATGGCATAATATTAAAATAAAATTAGTATCCTTAGCCAAAACATATAGATTGTACTTATTTACAAAATTTCCAAAGGGCACTTTGGTTATAATGGTTGTAACCAAGAATAATTTGGCATCAAACTTCAATTTCCCTAAATGTTTCTCCATTGACTCATATATTTTGCCACCTCCACTTCGAGCCATAAATTTTAAATTAAATAAATTAAATAAAAAATTATTGTTTAATTTAGAGTTGCTTCTATTTGTTTGTATGTGTGACAGTAAAAAAATTCATGAAATGAAGAGAAACAAAGAAAGAAAAATACCTTAAGCCAAAATCAATCATGGGGGAACCTTGCTAGGTTGGGCTTACTCTCTCAGGTATGGGGAGCTCATCATTCCATGAGAATATGGACAATAAATCCCCAATATTGAGCAAAAAAAGCCTTTTGTGGCCCAAGGATGTGGAAGACTAAGAAGAAAACACTTATGCTAATCCCTAGCCAAATTGTTTTATTACTAGAGTGATGATGATTTGATCCCATGCTTTGTGGGCTTATGTATTTACTTCAACCCAAAATTGTAGTGATCACAATTTTTTGTCAAGCTAGGCTCTTCTTCGAAAATCCAATTGCATTGGGTTATTGTGACCTAGCACCCACCAATGCACTAATTGGTGGATGAGGCCATTTAGGCCATTTTGGGGTGAACCCATACTTGCATGTGGGACTCCTGACTCTTGATTCTCACCTTGGACCTTCGACTCCCGCCCTCCCACTCGATTTGCACATGGGGCTCCTAACTCTCAATTTGTATATTAAACACAATGACATGTCCACAAAATAAAATACCTCTTGCTTAGCTTAGCTACCTACCTACTACCTAGTAGTACCTATCCTACTTATTACATATTACTTAGCAAATTTAATTAATCAATTAATTAAGTACCTAACCTAATTAATTAAATTAATCAATATGTAATAAGTAAGATAGGTAGTAGGTAGTAAGTAGCTAAGTTAAGTCGGAGGTATTTTATTGTGTGGACATGTTATAATGTTTTTATATCAATTGATTAATTAATATGGTAAGTTAGTTTGTACATAGTAGGTAGTTAGTAGGATAGGTAGTAAATAATTAGGGAAAATAGTAAATATTTTATTGTGTGAATATATGATAATGTTTTTGTATGGGACAAAGGATGTGATAGTGTTGTAGTGTTTCCCTTTCATTAGAATTTATCCCATATCCTTTATCTACAACTTCAAACTTGGAAAGTATACAAGTAAGTGAAACAATGAACTCGATACATGGTATGCACTATAGTGCATGTGCCATTAGGGATGAGCTAATAAAAAAGGCCTGTCCCCAACAAAATAAATAGGATCCTAACTACCTACTTAGCCTATGCTAGGTAGCCTATTATAATGTAGCATAGGATAGATAATAATCAATTAATTAAATAATTATAATTAATTAAATTATAATATTATTATTTCTGTAATGATATTAATAATTTTTAAATTATTATATGTAGTTACTATGATTTAGTGCGTTTGTTTTGTGATTTATAGCGAGATTTTTGCTTTAAAAAAATCTTGGCTACTAACACAAAGGGGTTTTTTCATTCAAAATCACCAAAAAACGACAATAATTTTTCCGGAAGGGAGGATGTTGCCATATTTATGTCTATTAGTTGCACTTTAAGAATCCTTTGAAATAATGTCACCAACTTGAAGAAATTTGTTTGAATATGCCTAGGGATGCCTATCACCCTAACTCCATCAACAAATTGAATATATATATATATATATATAAAATAATGTTTAATCATTGTAATTATTATATTTAGTTACTCTAATTATATTTCTAGTGACAATGATTCATTGGAGTTAGTTTAAGGAAGACAAATTTCAGTTCCATAAATCATCATACATTGGACAATTCCAAATTGAAATTTATTTAGCCCGTTCCCAAGTGAAAAAGGCATGGAAAAATATCTTTTTAGATTTATGTCTTTTAAAAGTTTTTCTTTTCCAACATGTATTCACAAGAAGATTTTGAATACATTTTCCACCAATTTGCATCCCATTTGTCTTTGATTAAATTTGAATTCAATTTTATTGAATCCTAATCCAATTGTTGGATTGAATTTAGTTGATTAAAAATTGAATTTAGTGTCTCTCATTTCAAAAATGTTTAAATTTTTTTTTGTTCCACAAGGATATTTGTTTTTTCATTTTTTTGGGGTTTCTTTTAGTCTTGATGCAAACAAGCAGAATTTATTGAATGTTACACATTGGATCATATCATCATTACCCTTTGATCAAAATTCACTTATATCAAAGTTATTTCAACATGTCATGTCATTGGCATTTTAACATATGTTGTCCAATTAGGCTTCATATGAATATACTAGTTCATTGTTCAAGAGATTGTTAACAAAGGAATAGATGCCAATGCAAAAGTTGAAGATGGAAAAATGCCTTTTGCATTTAGCATGTGTAAACAATCATGATAGAGTCCTTTCAATACTATGCATGGTATTCAATCTCCTCTTTACTTGTGTTTTTGCTTCATAAATCATAAATTATATAAGTTTGTTGATTTTTTGTAATTATGTAAATATCATGTGGGAGTTATATGCATAAAGGGCAAGAGGGAGCAAATGTGAAAACACATTATAAGTTTGGCAATGATCCAATGAAAATGTGTTTCAAACACAAAACAAGAATTAAGGTTGACCATAAAATTAAAAACATTAAAATTGTGTAAAATTAGTGTTTTTATCATATAGATTATAATTTTTTATGGAGCATTTTTTGTTATGAATTTTCTATTTTCAAACATGCACATATTGTTTTCTCCTTCATTGTGGTTTGCATTCACTTAAAATGTTACATAACAAATGATGTTCACATCATTATGTGTATTCTAAAGTGTGTGGGTTTACAATGGTGTACTAAATGTAATCTACCCATTAATACATGAGTATATATTATGATGTACATGTGTATAATATGGGTTATATATATTGATTGTAAACAAATTATATGTAGGTTATATTTTGTGCACAAATTATTGTTAATTTTTCAATCATTAAAAAATTCCAACAATTCCAAAATATATATTGTAAATAATGTACAATTGTTGCAAAATCATTATAAGTACAATATTTATACATTCATTATAATAATGATTTGATTTATGATTGAATTTAATATTCATAAATTTTAATTTATATTTCAAATTAGTATTCAAAATATTCATAGTAATTTTATTGTAATTAAAGTCATTCATATAATTATTGTAATTATATTAAATTCATTATAGTAAATTACTTATAATTTCAAATAAATCAAATATATTCCAACATAGACTATTATACTAATTATTTATATTTTTTGAATAACAACAACATTACTATAATTATTGTATAATTACTATTTGGGGTCCATGCTAATTTGCACTACCAATGACAATGATTTTTTTGGTGAAAATATTAATTTTGTTCTAATTAATTTCTTCTTATTAAAAGATTAAATTTCATTACATTAAAATGTGGTTTCTATGATTAAGACATGTTGTGATTCGTGCCCAAAATAGTCATGTAGTTGTAAGTGGATTTTAGTCGTAATGATTTTGACAATTATAGTCATAGTTGTGAGTTTGTGATTATAAATTATGATTACATATATGACTACACGACTAATGTAACCATATTGAAATAATTAATTGACCTTGTTTGAGCAAGTTAAAAAAAAACTAAAATACATATTAACATGGTTAAATTTGTATGGGAAGCCTAATTTAGCTTAAATTAAATTAAATGAATTCCTAATTTATTATATTTTAACCTAGTTTAATATGAATTAATCTAAACTTAATTTAATTTAAGTGAATTTAGTTTAATTTAATCCAGTTTTAATTTAACCTACTTAAGGCTAGTTCGCCTTAAATAACCTAGTGTATTTGAAATAAACCTGATTTATTTTAATTAATCTTATATTTTGGCTTAATGTAACATATTTTAACATGTGTAAGCTAATTTAATTTAGTTTAACCAAATGTAACCAACTTTAGCAACATTTAAATCTCACCAAGTTTAGCCAAACTTAGATTAATTAATTCAATTTAGCGAATGAATTGGTAAGTTATTCTTGACAATCAAAAGACTTAGCACTTTTAGGAACTCTTTTCATGACACATCCTCCTTTTTTGAAAAAATATTTCACATAAAAAAATCAAAAGATTACCCCTCCAAACAAATTTGCTCTTTTCATTGATAGTTGCCTTTTTTCAATTACTTTCAAACACACTATTCACTTCTTCAAACCTCTTTGCAATAAGAATGTGCTTTGTATCCACATGTTTTTTAAGAAAATTTATTCCATTTGTCTGGTAATAAGAAATTAATCCTTTCTTTGCTTGATTTCTTGGATTTATTTTAATTATAAGATATTGATAACAAGGTATATAATGCATTATTTGAGTATTTTCAATATTAACTTTTGCATTGTCATTAAAACAAAAACCTCAACACAAAGAATTTCTCCCATGCAATTTCAAATATTTTCTTTGAGCATGCAACTTTTTGAGGTTTATTTTCATTAATTGTTTAGTGTCATATTCTAGATTCCTATTTGTTTTTGTGTGCACATTTGGGTTTTCTTCTTATTTGTCTTCCAAAATTACATCACTCATACATACTTCAATTCTTTCATTGTTACTTGTTATATTTTCATCTACAAAGACTATTCCATTGATAGTTTTCACAAGAGTATGTCCAAAGCTAATGCAAAAACCAAATCTACAACAATATTTGCACAATAAGGAAATTAAACTCTATTCACAAACAAAAGAAAAAAAGAAAAGAGAAATTTTAAAAAACATTTATAAACAATGGGGTTTAAGATGTAGAAAAATAATAAAAAATTAACTCATTTTTTTCCCTCATCATGATAAAAAAAAGGGTAATTGTTTATAAAAAATTGTTTATATTTTATTCCTGTAATTAAACAAACAAAAGGAAAAATTAGATTAAAAAAAACCCATTAAAAAATCAAACCTAAGCAAATAATAAAAACATAAAATAGAAAAGAAATCTGAAATTAAAAAAATCTACTTATTAAAAAGGGAAAATAAAGCAATAGAAAACACATAAACAAAATATACAAATTTAAATTTTAAAAAAAAAAACCTTACCTTTCTTTAGTTGAGGCTTATTGTTCCAAGCGCCAAACTCTTACACCTATAAAAGAAAGAAGGGGTGGCGGGGTACTTATTGACACACAAGGTAGCAAAGCACAGAACAACAAAGTAATGAAACAACAAAAGGGGTGGGGGTTGGTAGAAGGTATTTGAAGCAAGTAATGAGATGTGATGGTAAAAAGGCATGAAGGTAGCAAGGTGTGAAAGTAGGCAACGAACAAGGTAGTGAAGCAATGAATGAACGATTGACGCATCAAGGCAATGATCGAACAAGGCACAAGCGAAGCATGTGAAGGGGGAAAAAAAGGGGGGGGAGTAGAGGGAAGATAAAAAATAACTCCTTCAAAATTAAGCTAACAATTCAAACACAACTCCAAGCAATGAACATATGATGCTGAAAAAACAAAGAGGAGGAATGAAGAAGAAAAAGGTTTTTTTATAAATTGTTTTAGGGTTTACAGAAGGTACCCATTATAATGTAATGCTTCCATATTCCAGAGTCCATATTAACCCTATTTTGGATGTTCATTGAGATCTAAGACCTTGATCCAAGTAAGGGGTTAGACCTCACCCAAATCTCAACTTTTTTTTTCAATTTAGTTCTCATAATCTAGTTTTCACATAAGTGAGAATTGGTGGTCCAATTTTTAGTCAAGGTATCATTCAAGGTGATACCCTAAGGTGTTTAGACTGGGATGTTTTAATGATGCCTGGGGGTATTTTTGATACCCACCCAACGCTGTACTTAACATCTTCATTCCAAAATAATCAAATTAGAAAAAAACCAAAATCTAGCTCCATTCCTAAAACATACTTGAGTGTGTGCTTCTCTCTATTTCACTATTTTTTATGGATGAACCTTTTTTTCTTTTTCATTATGTGTAAAGGGGTTTCTATTCATTGGGAAACATCACAAAAAAGTGGAGAACTATACACTAGATTGTACACAAAGATGGGCACCAAACCCTAATCCTTGTAGAGATAGAAGAAAAGAAATCACAATTCCATACAATTGTTTGGTTTGTGGAGGAACAACAAAGTGTGAAGTTGAGAGAATGAGAACAATGGGCAACAATGGTGAGATAATATGTAGTAGTGATGTGGAAGGTCGACATGTAGCAAAGGTAGCTACTAAAGTTGTTGGGGGCATAACCATCAAAAAATATTCAAATGGAGAAAAAGAATAAGAGAACAACAAAATTGAAGAAGGGGAGGAAAATGAACATTTTGGGCATCGTCATCTCATTTCTTAGAGAGGAGGAGTAAACAACAATCAAAGTGAAAAGAAGTAACAACATTAAACCAAGTAAATAAACATTCAAAATGTAATCATTTTAATCTCAAAAAGACAATGTGGTCAATGGTGATAGTTTTTTTGGGTGTTTCTTTGTGGTGATAGAATTTTCATTGGGTGGGCATTCTTTGGTTTTTGAGCTTCACAAATGAATTGGCTACAAATATGGTTTTTGGTTCTTTTGGGCAATGGATTACTACTACCTACACAAGAATATATTAAATTTAAGGAGGTTATGTAATGGGTGGAGAGATCAAACAAACAAAAAAATACCTTTCACATTCACCATTAGCGACTTGCTCATTGGGCCCGTTTGCAAGTTTGCCATTCCTTGCTATGGTTTTCTTTCCTACTATAATAAAATAAAATAAAATGAAGTTCACAAGATTCACAAGTTTGTTGTAGCTTGAATGGAAATCTTGTTGATTTTTTCTTTTCATTGCACATGATGTCTCTTTGAAGGTAATACAATAAGATGATAGAATTTTGCCCTGTGACAAAATCTTGAGATAAAGACCTTCTTTCTTTGTCATGGAATTTTGAGTTGATTGTTGTTATACTTATTTACAGGCATTGTGACTAGCTAATGAAGTTGATGGGGAGTTCTATGGTAACTATTCATTGCCATGGTTTTTATTTTTTTATTCTTTTAATAAAAAATTTTTTAACAAGTTTTTAATTCACTTTTTCTATGTAGCTTCATTGGGGAACATGCCAAAAGATATATAGAATTATTTAGCAATGCATTTATAAACATTGTCCATCTTTTTGGGCATTTTTCATCCTTCTTTAATATGGTTAACTACCTAGTAGCTAGGTCAACATCTTACAAATTTTGAATTTTTTGAAATTGTTTTTCAGAAAATGATGGATTTGAAAAACAATATGTGACAATTTATACCCCCTTGCTTTTCATCATCCAAAAACTTTGGTCATTAACATTGAATGAAGGTGATGGGTTTATTACTTGGCAATCGATTTTCACAAGGTCACATTCCTCCCCCTCCCTTTTTTTGGTTATGTTACAATGGATGTCAACTATTTCAAAAGTGCATTAATATTTTTCTTAGGAGTTTTTTGTTATAGCCATAATGATAATCATCCATAGAAAGATTTAGCCAAATCTAACTATAAACCAAATATGAAATACAAAATTTGAATGATCCTTATATATTTTTGGTTATATATATATATATATATATGTGTGTGTGTGATAATGTGTACAATTATTATTATTATTATTATTTGGCGAAGTTTCACCAATAAACATAAGTTATGCATGTACCCCAATTAAGTAGGATTGAACAAATGATTTGGATTGATGCAACAAAGAAAATATAACAATTGTTCTTTTGTTTGTTGATTTTCTTTTGGTTACTTTAGTAGATAGAATTGTCAGATTTGACCGATATTCCATGTGATTCCACAATCCTACATTCCATTTAATTTCAAAATTCACACATTAATCATGATTTTTTTTCATAATTTTAATTATCTCAATATTGTAATATGATTTTTGTAAGTGAAAGAATAAGTGGGAAATTGAAAATAATGAAAGAAGGGTAAATTAGTTGAAGAAGGCGAAAATGAAAATTTACAAAATTTGAAGATTGTTTCATCAACACAACAACAATTCCCATGGAAACAACTTTAATTTTAAAAAAAGACATTAAAAGGGTGATGAAAATGAAAGACAAAGTAAAAAAGGAAAAGAAACATTAGGTTGATGGAAATGTCAAGATGTTCAATGGGGAGATGGAGTGATTTTTTTTTAAAAGAAGAAAAACAAGGTTAGACCTTAACATTTGAAGCCAAATTATAGTATAAAAGTAAAAAAAATCATATTTTAATTATACCTTTGAAAAAGTTTAATTAGTTACCATTAATGTTTCATGTGTGTTGTGTGCTCTTATGTTTGCCCTTATAACTATTGTTGTCACCACACATAATTTTCATTTTTTTGGGGAAATTCACATCTCACTTGTACAAAGGCAAAATAATGGGTCCTTTGCAGTAATGAGTTTTTGGGGAGGAACACTATTAATGTGTGAGATTTCAAGCCATTTGGAGACAAAAAATTTTGAATGCATGTTCACATGCACATAATTGTGATGTGCACTTGGTTGCTTTTGTTGAGTTTTTTTATTTCATGTATTGGTAAGCATCCATTCTCATTACCAATAGGTGGTGGAATGTTGTGCCATTGGTGAATGGGAAAACTTTTGAAATCTTATCGTGATTCTTATGTAAAAATCACAAAAGTGGATATTCGTGTTACATGATTTGTGTATCTTATGTTTGTTAGGTGCGCATGTTTATTGTCATTGTGTTGGTTGGGATATTAGTTCATTTTTAGGGGGTAAGGGGGTTTTGTGACTTGTATGTCATTAGTTAACAATTTAAAGAACAAGAATAAACTCTTTAATTGGTCTTTCAAAAACTTGTGCATATTACATGGTGGGAAACCGAAGGTGAAAGGTTATGTGCTTTCTTATATGTGCATTTATTGTTGTAGTGAACTTTGGGGTTGTAGTTGGTGTGGTTAATTGTACATGGAACAAGGTACCACTCAATTTTGATTATTTTGTAAATCTTATTTGATTTATGTTTTATCCAAATGTAATGATTAAGGTTTAGTTAGGTTTAGATTATATAAAATTGATGTTATTATGGATGTGTTGAAGTCAGTCATTAATCATCCCATGTTGTGTTTATAATGGTGAAATCAAATTGATAGCATTTAGATCACTTTTGTAATGTTCATAATATGCCCAAGTTATGTTAATTTTGTGAAATGTTTTTGTAAGTGCAAGTGCCCTAACCATGCATGTGTAACATCCTTAAGTTTATGTTATGAAAATCGTGGTCTAAAGGGTAGGTTAAGTCATAACAGGTTCGACATTTCTTTAAGTTTAATGTAATTTGTTACATGTTTAGGAAATTTAAGTTACCAAAGATTTTAGGTGGGACATTGAAATTAAAGTTAAAATTCATTTCGAAAAGGACATAAATAATAAAATTACTATCACTAGTGTTTTTATTAAGCATGGGGTGCAGTTTAGACACCCGCACTAATTTCATTATCCTTTGGGGAGGAGTCTTCATATTTTGATACAAGTTCCTTTATAAAAATGATCACCCCATTAATGTTGTGCAACATGGAAGACATTTATGCAGTCACCAAAAGACCCCATCGATATTTAGGGATGGTTGACACGTTGAAGTTGAATGATTTCAGTAATGAATTTGATCACTTTTGTGATATGTAATATATGTGAAATCTCGAAACTATTTACATTTTTCACGTCATGAAATTGTTTATTTTAACACTTCGAAAGGTTGCTTATGAATGATTATCATGTTAGGCGTGCCCATGAAGTTTAGATTAAAGAGTGATGCATGTATTGGTTGTTTAACAACGTGTTTATTATCAAAGTACTTTCTTCCATCTTAGGTGTGATTATAATAATCCATAGTAATAATAATATGAGAAGTGTGTGTAGGAATGTTAATGGCAATGATAATTAGAAGTGGTGGATTCGTTGAAACTAATGGTATTGGTCTTTCCATAGCTAGGATAAATAAGAAACCAAAAGAAGATATCAATAGTCACACTTGATCATGAATCACCATAACTTGTTTTAAAATCTAATAAAAGCCATAATCAAATGATAAATTATAAAAAGAAATCAATATCTAGTTCGATTCTTCACTAAGGAAATGGTAGATGGGGGTGCACATAAATAAGCAATTGAAACATCTTTGATCATGAATTCTAAAAACTTAATCCAAGATTAAACAAAAGTCATGATCACACCAAAAAATGGTTTTGGAGGAAAAAACCAACAAAATTTTAGCTCAATGATTACAAAAAATGAAAGTGCATATAAACATGAAACCCAAACACTATTCATCAAAATTCTTTAAAACTTGTTCCAAGATCTAACAAAACTGTTATTAGATAAGAAAATGGTTCAAAATCCAAGATTATTAATTGCATGTGGGTCCACATAAACAAACAACAATAAACAACTTTTATTTAGAAAAAATTGAAATTCTAATTGTAACAAAATTCTTTGTAATTTCTTGTGAAAAATTTGGGCAGTCCAATAAAAGCCCAACCATGAAATATGTTTTTGGACCCTTTGACCTTCATCAAGCTTTGAACAACGTATTTCTAGATTTGTGCACATGAGTTTGAAACATGCATTCGAGTATATCACTCATGAATAATTTTTGAAATTTTAAGAGGGATTGAATTTGTATAAAACTAGAAGACGAAAATTTGAGTTCAAACATATATTATGATAAACAATGTTTCTTATGTTGCAATTACAACCAACCAAATAGTTGTAACTTGATGCACTATCGCAATTTGATGCATTTGTATCAATCAAACAATTAAACCTTACGTTGATTAGGTGCCCGTAATTTGAATTTAATGCACTTGCATTGTAAAAACTTGATGACACATAAATTTCAATTGATATTTCAATGGAGATGAAACCATTGGACTAATAAACATCGTTATACTTACCACTAATGCTTCCATGGTGTTGGATTGGTTTGAATTAGTTTAATGTTTAATTATTTGTTGGTCATACATCTTTGACCTTTACCAAAGTTTTTTTTTCATGTGTTTTCATTGGTTGTTATAATTACATCTTATTTCATAAGGGCTAGCTAAACTATGATGCAAAATAATTTGACATAATTTTATTTGATTTTTTGAATACCACACACAAGTTGAAATTTTTTTCACACCTACATGGAGGTTGAAAACAAGAAGAAACGACCTATTTCATTTGGTTATGAATACATAGTTGGTTTATTTTCAATGGGATAATAAAATGTGTGAAATTTTATGGAACATTTGTTCATATTGAAAAACACATGAGAATGATACACATTAGTCAAGTGAATGATGTTTGAGTAATTTATATGAATACTATGTTTACTCCATGATAAAAAATTAAAATGAGTTGAAATTTAGCTCTTAAGTATAAACCACAAATTTTATTTTATTTTCACAAATAAATTTTGATAAATTAAGAAGAGTTTCATTATTGTATAAATATGCAAGTGATAATTATAGATTATGAGAAAGAAAAATGGCATATCAAACTATTCACAAAAGAGATAGAGCTTACACATTGTGACATATTATGTTATCAACTTTTTGTATACCAAATGTTAGTTCTAATTCATTTTATAATGTTTAATTTGTTTAATTAACATTTCATTTTTTTTCCCAATAAGTTAATTTTAAATGTGATTTTTTTTTAACAAATTGGTTTTTGACAAAGATCAGAAAATGCGAGATTGTTATTGATTGTGATTCATTAAAAAAAGGAAGCACATTGGGATGGAAATGAATATAAAGAGGCTTCCATTCTATTGTATTTTTTATAATTTTTTTTCTCCATTATTGTATTAAATAATTTGTTACAAATTGAGAAGAAAGAAATAACAACAATGGTCATGAAAGAATGCACAAAAATGGGTACATCTCAAGCTTAAAAAATATGCATAAGAAATCAAAACTTGTGCATTCACCTTTGAAGCATATTATTATACACATGTTATTTTTTTAAACAATTTCGGAACTTACTTTTATTTGTTGCATGTTTTTTAATAAGAGGAAAATGATCAACTCATTTTAAATAAAAAAACATGTCATCAAATCCACAAATGGTTAGTTTTTATTATTGCAACTTTTATTTTTAATTTCACAGTTTTTATATTTGCACATAAATTTTCATGACATGAATTTGGCATGGATTAATAATAATAAAAATAATAAATGATTGGGATGGATTGGATGATATGCCATGTGCAAATTATTATTGCACTTACTATGAAGAACATATTTCAACAAATGTCAAACATGTTGAAAATTAAAAACAAAAGCGAACTTCATAAGAGATTTATGAAATTGGAAAATAACACACATTTACTCAAATGATTATACATTGATAACTGATCATTTTTAATTATTGAATTTGTGTTTAACTTTTTTATTCCTTTCTAAATTTTAATACATTTTTGTGCTTAATAAAATGAAAAGAAAAAAAACATTGCATGACTTTTCAAATTTGGAATGTAATTGTCCTTACCTATTTTGAAAATGTAATGTTGTATATTGTTGGTCCTACATATGGTAAAAATCAACAAACCCAATGACTATAACTATTGTTACAAAATGGTTGTAATAATTGAATTTTAATTACATCACATTTTTTGTGTTCTTTTTTTCTTTTGTTTTCATATGTCGAAACATGACATTATTCATATTAATTTTTAAAAAATTACACCATTTATTTTTCTTTTAATTTTTGAGTTTTTTTTTTTTTTTTATTA
>Ga0209611_10009960_pt1 | contig 14160 bp, 5 predicted proteins | sample S1TSphgellanicum_3_FD_187693 | JGI IMG/M metagenome (GOLD analysis project Ga0209611, IMG submission 187693) | Host-associated microbial communities from peat moss isolated from Minnesota, USA - S1T2_Fc - Sphagnum magellanicum MG (SPAdes) (version 2) | ecosystem: Host-associated > Plants > Peat... | reverse complement strand
AAAATGAAAAAAAAAAAAAAAAAAAACTCAGGCACCATAATATACTTGGTCAACACAAAGGCTAAACCCCTCAAGTAGTAAAGCCACTCACTCACTCACTCACTCACTTACTAATGCCTGGAAAGGTCGCCAGCTGTCAAAGGTAGGTATGCCTGGTGAAGGCATTGATCGTAGGTCGAGAGGTCGAAACTGGTGGAAGACTGTCCGGCGTTCATACCCTCTGGCCTGGCCTAGCCTAGGGAGCAGGTGGTAATTGCTGGGTGGCCTACTTGTTGTTTCGTTGGCCTGTACATAATTTTCTGTCTCAGTCGGAGTGTAAAAAAAATTATCAGGTGGCGTACGCATTAAGTTTACTTTTTTGGCCTTACCTTCTAGGCAGCTTCAAATAATTAGAAAAAAAAAATTGAGGATTTCGAATATTCTTGAAACTTCAGAGTATGTTAATAATTTCGAATTATATAATTAATGTGGTAAAGAGTTATTTGGATAAATTTAAAATAAAATTTCAGTTCTAACTTATGAGGATGCACTTATCCGAAATACTTATCCATGTTTTTGACGTTTTTTGTTTTTCAATTATATAGTATTGGAACCAAAGTTAGCGAGGAGAAAAGATTGGGCACTGAAATGTTGAACCTATTTTAAAGTAGGGTTCAACATTTCTTCAGCAAGGGTTCTACTGACGACAGTGTAGACCCATTTTTTGACTCCTTTCAGAGTGCAAATTTCATGTACAACTGTTTGTGTTGTTCTATTGGTTTTGAGACAATATATATGTATATGTTTTATTGGCCTGTTTTTACTCTTTGAACCTTCAACTGTCGTACTCGCTTTGGAGGAAGTTTTGATATTAAAAAGATTTTCAAAAATTGAAGAGTCAGACAAGTGGAACTTTCATAATTACAAACCTTAAGTTTGCTATAGAAAATGTTCAAGGTACAAATGGCTCTACTGACAATCTACAGCTAAATATCATGTAACTGTGTGTTCAGTGGTTGGGTGACAAGACATTGTTCCCTTTCTTCTTTCATATTTTCATACTCTGAGCACTCCTAGAAATTTGGGTGTGTATTTTAAGGGTACCTTATATACATTAATAATATTTTCTTAAAAAACAGGAGGCACCTTACTGTGTCATATGTGCATGTCATGATATTAAATAATTCGAAAAACTGAGAGTGGAAAAGTTGTAAGTTTCAGAATTATATAACCTTGAGTTTGGTACACTGATGCTTGTTCACCGCTTTTACTGTGGTCAAACCAGTGTTGGCTGGGTATCGGTTTTTTTTAACTGCCAGATCCGGTTATGACAAAAAGAAAAAAACTTAAGAAAGACCCGGTTCTTTGTTCATTTAACAAATTTTTTTTTTAACAGCAATGCAGGGAATCAACTTTAAACAAAACATTTGACCAGTTCTCACAAGGCCGGTCAGTTTTCACAAATTTCATAACAGTCAGTTTTCCTTGGTCAGATTTCACAAAACTGGTTATGACTTTTGTTTTAGGTCAAAATTCTAAAGTTTCAATTTTAACTTAATTATTTTCTTCTATAACATTGACAAGGTGTCAACAGTTGTCATTTTACACATTTAGAGTTCAAAAACTTCATCTCTTTCAAAATCACCTTCTAATTGTTCTAACTCTTCTTCTAGATCTCCATCCATTTCAATAATTTCTACTAAATTAGATGAAGCTTTACATTCTATTTTAGAGTCGTTTGGCCAATTTCTACTCAAAAAGATTAGATTTTCTAAATTTTCAGTTTGCAACTTACATATCCTGAAATTAGTAAGTATTCTTCTTAAGAAAAAATTCTTTTTATTTAATATGTGATCCAACAATGCCAATGCAAAAAAACCAACAATTAGAAAAATTGTTTCATGTTTCTCCCACCATTGAAGAGGGCATTTAATGTCTTTAACATCTATTTGATAACGTCTAAAAATCAGCACCTCCTTCTTCACAAGTTCCTTTGCTAGTTCACTTGTACTTGAAGTTGGCTCAAAACTATCCAAATTGCAATCCTAATAGAAAACATTATGGTCAACAAAACTTCTGACAAAAGGATGCAAATGTTCATGACATTTTACCGACATAAGATATGAAGACTTCTTTTCATATTTGTACACAATAGAAACTTTAAACATGGTCTTTTCCAACAAATGAAGATATTACACAAAGGTTTTTAAACCTAGGATCTAGCATCAAGGAAATCGTGTTGTGTGTTTTTTTTTCTTCATATTTTGTTAGGAATGAAACGAAAAAATCTAGTACACCATAAGCCTGCTTTTAAATGTTAGATGATAACAAAATTCATTCATTAGCAAAACTAGATTCATATTCCATTAAATTTTCAAAAGAAGGCTGAACTTCATTATTTTAAAAAAAAATTGAACTCAAAGAAATTGCAAAGTGTAATGCATCATTAAGCAGCCAATGTCCATGAAAACACGAGCAATGACAATGGGAAAAAGATAATTTATAATAATTTGAAAAATATGCCATGTTAAAGGGGGTGGCACTCGTTTAGTAACCCTCATAATAGTCTATCTATTGTGGCAAAGTACAATAGATGTCAAAATTGTAATAATTTTTGAAACATTATTATTGTACTAACAAACTTGCAAAACAATAACAAGAAAATTAATAACAAAATGAATTCTACAATATTAAAAAAAATTCAAATCTAAAAAAATTATTTAAAATTAAATAATAATACTTTGTTTTCATTGGTGTGTTAAGTTTTTGTGGGCATAAACTAGTTTTGAGATAAGCTTTTTCCCACTCATGTTTACCCTTCCCAAATTTTTTGGGCCAAGTGATGCACTTTTACAGATTTGTTTGTGCAAACTTAATAGATATATATTTGAGATTTTTGCACATTTTTTCATCTACTGTTGCATATTAACACAACTTGGAAAAATTGTGACCAAGAAATTTCCTTAAAAACATTCCTTTAAACTAAGAAATTCACAACAACTAATTTCAATGCATTAGTCATAGCATTGAGGTTAGAGCCTTCATCTTTCACTTAAACAATAACATCTTTTCTTAAATTATATTACTCCAATAGATTTGTCAAATTTCAAGCCAAGGCTTGCCTTGTAATTTTTGTAGTTTCAAGTAGTCCAATAGTGACATGTTTGGGCTACCAATCATTTCCCAAAAAGTTAATGACTAATGAAAATATATCGTAAGCCTTTTAGACATCCAAAGATCAAAGCTAATAGTTGTAGAATGACATTTTACTAATGGTGGAAGAACATAAAGTTGTTTTATTTTCTTCACTAAAATTATTTTTTAGAAGGAAAATTAACTCTTGGACATATATGCAAAACCAAATGTTTTAGCCACATACTATCAACAAATAGCATTGGAAATTTGTTTTTCACAACCAAAAGCCCAAGATTTTCTAGAACTTGCTTTTGGTACACATCATCCTTTTTGAAGGGGTCTTTCATAGCAAAAAATTTGGAGATCACATTTTTAGATACATTTGACCTTTTCTTTTTATGGTTGCCTTCCCTCTTTTCCTTTCAACAAACTATTTACTTCCCCTTCAAACATTTTAGCAATTGAACCATGATCTGCATCCACATGTTTTTTTAAAAAAATTATTTGCTTAAAAATATGAAGTTAACTCTTTTTTGACTTGTATTCTTGGATTTATGGTATAAGTTGGATTTTTATGACAAAGTATACAACATATTATTTGTGAATTCTCAAAACCCTCATATGTATCATCATTTACATAATAAAATGCCCAAAATAATGATGTTTTTCCATGAGGTTTCCAAAAATTTCTTTGAACATGCAAGGTTTTTATGTTAGTTTGCATTATATATTGTTCATTTTGACCTTATGGATTTCTACTTATGTCAATTTACACAATAGAGTTATCTTCGAATGTTTCTTTTGTTATATCACTCACATAAATTTCACATGTTTCATTTGCATTGACTCTATTTTCATTTTCAAAAGATTGATCCATTGACAATTTTCATAAGATTGTTATCAAATAAAATGAAATAAAGAATTGCTTCTATTCTACCAAACAATAATACCCAAACAGGAAAGTGAGTAAGATTGTATTTATAAGCAATTTTAAAAAAACAGTTACAAACAAGAGGATTAAAGTAAGAGGTTTGGGCTTGAGGGTTTAGAAAATTAATTCAAAATTTCATTCCCTTTACTAGCTACAATTCAAGAACCAAAACAAGTGACAAGTAACAAATAATGAAATCAAACAATGAACAACAACAAAGGTAAGGGACAATTGGTACTTGAGAGAAGGTGGCAATGAAAGACAACAAGTAATAACATGTGATGAACAATAATAAGCGATGAACTATAATAGGTGACGAATAACAACATGTGATGAACAACAACAAACAACAAACATTAGAAGGCGACAAATAGTAAGTGACAAACAACAATAGGTGATGAATAATAACAATTGATGAGTCATAGGTGATGAACAATATTAGGCAATGAGTAGCAAACAACGAACAACAAACATGGTGAAAGTAATTGATGAATAACAACAATAAGCGAAAATGAAATATAAGCTATAATAAGTGAAAAAAAAAGAAGTGAGACCACCCATGATGGGTAGTCCTTTTTATCCTTAGAGGGTAGTGCTTAGAGTGTTGTTGCAAATGTGGCACCTTTCAAAACCCTAAACCTAAACTTGATTCAAGAAAAAAAATTACCCCCCCTTTCAATTTTAACATTTGGAAGGGGATCCAAATTTACTAGAATTCACTTGTGTGAAAACCAATGATTAGGGCATCAATGTGGGTATCATAAGGGTTGATGCTTAAAGGGGATTAGATTGCAATACTTGGGTGATACCTAGGTCAATTTTTGATACCCAACCAACATTGGTTCAAATGTCAAACAAGCCACATTCATCAAAACCATTTTAAATTTTATTTATAAACATATTGCTTATTTGAAAAATGTACAGATATATTAGAAAAAGGGAAAATTTTAAAAATGTTAAATTAACACAAACTAGACGTCAAAATCTTTTCATTTCAAGAAATGACCATCTATAATAGGTCAATTGTGTTGATCGGGGGTGTGTTTTGAAAAGGTGGAAGTTAGGAGGTAACTAGGCCTATCATTATTGCCCGATTTAAAATGGAGGATGCTTGCATCTTTTGCAACGTACTTGAAATTTTTTGAGGAAGAAAAAATAACCAAGACAAAAAGTGGAGGCCATTGTGGCCCTTTGAACCTCCAAATGGCATCGGCACAATTGTGTAAGGGGATGTTTGTGTAGACATCCAAATATTTCAATTATTAGAAAGAAGAATTGATTAGTGGGGTGTTGCTTGCAAGAGCTCCTTTCTTCGGTTTGAACAACATCAAAGGCAACAAATCCTTGAATTTAGTAAGATTGAAAAAATAAATTAACATGCATTGGGTCGATGATGATAACGTTGGGTAAGGTGTGAATTCCATTTTTGGTGAGCACAATGTCAATTTTATGATGAAAGGATTGAATGTGGTTAATGGAAGCACATGTAATTATTCTTGTTTTATGTGAAAACCAACATCTCACTGAATAATGATAATAATGTCACAAACTACATCATAGGTCCTCATGCGCTTGTTGTTATGGATGCAACATAAGAAATGAATACCCATAAGGTCAATAAAATGTGTGCGCACACGTAAGAGGAGGTCTACAATTGAAAAATGTGATTATCAAAGCCACATTATTTTTACTACTAAAATAGCTTTCTTTTCACCAAGAGATCGGATTGAAGATGTGAATATGATAAATACCTAAAAACCTATGAGAAAGTTTCTACTTCATTTGGAGGTGATGTTGTAGAGGAAGAATCTTCATTTGCTCAAGGTGGGAGTTTTCAAAAGTGAAATGCCTGCTCTTGGGGGCGATTGAGTTTTTGAAACACTAGCCCTCTTTTTTTTCATTCTCCTCTCCCTACCCCCAATGATACCCATTGGTTATTATAAGGGAAAATTGAAGAAAACAATTTAGTGTTTTGAAAAGTGAAATGAACAAAAGAAAATTCTTGTACGTTTTTACGCCAGGCAACAGGCTCAGAGCAGGGCATTCCTGAAATGAATGCCCCTCCACCCTCCCTGCGAAGGGGTTACTCAACACAAATTGGGTTAACAACTTGACTGTTTGGTAGACTATTATTGTATGGAATTGAAAATGGTCTTTGGTGGAATCTCCAATTCAACCTCTTAGGAATAATATAAAGTTTTTGCACAAAATGACTTTGGACTTTCAATACTTAAAACCTTAACCTAAGCTTGTTTTACATTGGAACCAATGCTTTTTTTCCCCAATTTTGTGATGTAGGCTAGGTGGCAAACATCCAAAAGTCGATTTAGTCAAAATATGGTTAATTTACAAAATGTGAATGGAATTATTTTTATCACCCTTAAATATTATTGGCTACCTACTTGACACCATGTATAGAAATGTGGCGATTTATTAAAATTTATTTGAATTTTTCTTGAATTTTGGCAATTAAAACAATATTGAATTTGAAACAAAACTTTCCAACATTTCCAACTGTCCTCCTTGTTCCAAAAAGTCCAGAAATTTGGAATAAGCAATTGTCCTAAAATGAGTTTTCGAACTCTCCAACTTTTGAATTTATTTTGTCCTGATTTGGAGGTGACACTATTGATAATGTAAAAGACTTGAGCTCAATTTTCTAGTGTAATTGAAGAGCACCTGACAACTTCTGCTGTTTGTAGGGCATTTTGAAAAAGGGAATGCTTGCTGTGATGGGCGTTCCATTTTTCAAACTGTCTTGTAATGTTTTTGGTTTTGTCCCCATGATACCTGCTGGATGTCATGGGACAAATCGGTGCATGTCTTTACACCTGATAAATCCCTTGGCTGTGGGCTTTACTGGAATCAGGCTCACCGGGGTTTTCTTTTTTCCATTTTGTGGTTTCAAAAGTTTGGTGATTTTTTTTTTCATTTTTAAGCAAAAATTTTCGAATTTAAAATAAAAAGAAAAAAATTCCAAAAAATTCCAATTGTTTTCCTTCGCTTGAGTGAGAAAATTCACCCAAAAAAACACATTGAGGCCCACAAGCCATTCAGAGGCCTGGTTCGGGTAAAGACTTTGGCCTTGGGCTTTACCCTACACTATAAAAATAAAGATTTACTCTCAATTCTTACCCAGTTCTGAAAACGAGGCTTTGGGTGGGGAGAATAACGAGGACCACCGAGGTGAAAAAAAATCAGATGGCCCGTAGTAAAAGGTCAGTTGCTGTCGGTCGTGGATGGTAAGTAAGTAGCGTACTAGTAAAGGCCTAGTCCGTAGGCCGGCAGCCTAGGGATCGTCTCTCTCCCTGGGCAAACTCTCGAGTACCAACCCACATCTTCTCCTCCCTCTCCTCCCTACGTTTCTCCGTCGGTGCGCCATTTCTGCTGTGCTATTGAGCTCAAACTCACCTTACTACTTCTTCGGTACCCTTCTTTCTCTTTCGCTGTCTTTCTTATATCCCGCATCTTTTTGATATCTCTCTATCGGCAGTTTTTGTTTTTAGTTGCGAGATACAATCATTGAAAAGAAAAATCTCCTTCTCTATTTCCTTTACGTAGAGAAAAAAAGCTGTCGTCTATTTTTCGATTTTTGTTCGTGTGCGCTCTTTTGTGTCCAGAGTTATCTTTTTGCTCCGGGGGGGGGGGGGAAGGGGGAGTTATTTTGGGAGGGTTTTCATTTCTGGCCAATTTTAACGTCGCTTAAGCAAAGCTTTCCTGCCTTTTTGTCTCGTATTTGGCGGTGGAGAGAATTTGCTTCTTCACTGTGGGCGCTGCACTACTGTCGTTTCCTTCTCCCTTTCTATTAATCGTAGTCTGTGTCTCCGTGCCGGTTTTTGAATAAAAATCATCTCTCTAACGAAGGACGCGTTCTCAGTTTTTCTTTCCTTCTTCGCATAATTTTGGTGCGTGTATCTCAGTCTAGATAGTTCTCTCTCTCCCTTATCTTAGACCTCTCGCTGCCGGTCTCTTTGTACTCTTTTCGCAATATTAGTCTTTTGTGTTCCGTCTGGGAGAGCCTTCGTGCGTTTCGCCGACGATAAGAAGTTTGAATGCTGCGCTATGATACTGAACGTGTTGGCTCTTCCAGCAATTTTTTTTTTCCTTTTTTGTTGAGTTGCCCTTAGCCTCACCGACTTTCTTTCTTGAAGGAGTTTTAGCGAGGTAGCCCCGCCGTCCCGCGGGGGTTTTCGTCGTTGCTCGCGGCTGCTAGAAAGGTGAAGAATCCTCCTCTGCCGTGTCATATTGTTCCTTCATTAGACATGTTGTTACGCGACAGCTGTCTCGCGTTCACCTGTCTATTCGTTCTCCTCCATCTGTATGCTGATGCTCAAAGTGTTTTTACTGGAACGCTCCCCCTCATTTTCTGGCTCTATTCATCGGGGAAAATTTCAGGAGACTGTGGTCGCGCTTGTTCCGTAACTTTGCTTGCCTGAGTTTCTGTTTCGTTTGTACTGCTTCTCTTGTCTGTTCCTCCATGAGGGATGGCCAGCTCTGTTGGCGGCGTTTGCGAACTGTCTTGATATACGAGACGTTTTTCCCGCTCTACTGTCAGTCTTTGTTAAAGTCTCTTTCTCAGTCTGTAGGTGCCCTTTTAGTATGTGGTTCATCTTTCTTGGAAACCACCACAAACTGAAGTATTTCATTGCAGTACATTCTGTCAGATGTTCAGACTTGCATCCTACTATTGCTTGAATGCATCCTGGAATTTCACTTTACTACCCATGGCAGTAGCTCACAGCAATGGAAAGGTGTTTCTGTAATATTAGGCTCAAGAAGACTCCTCCTCAAACTAAGGTCATTTGATACTTGCTTGCATGAGCGTTCTGGCTTTATTGACTCATGCAGTTTGTGTGCTTACTTGTTTCACAAGACAGACATTTGTATCTCTCTAGCTCCTTTGGTTAGTGGAGCAATTTAGGTTCAAGACTTGAAGGAAAGGCTGGTAAATATTCACACAACTCAACTCACTGGTTTTTTTGCAGGAACATATTTTTTCAAAAAGTGGGACCATCAAGTGAATTGCTCACAAAGTGAACCTTTGTGTCCTTGTTATGCAAGCAAGTGAAATAAGTTGCTGGGGCATGGATTTGTTCAAAGGAAGCAGACTGTATTGCACAAGGAAATAGTGGAGTTGTTTCCTTCCTCATTGTGAAAACACTCCACACAGAGACCAAAACTGCACTTGCAAATAAATGGCTATGGGTGGCTTGCAATGTGATTAGCTCTGTCTGGTGGGGTGAAGCAACAGTGTTGAGGCAGGTGCCACATAAAGCATATCTTGCAGAAACCTTGGTTGGAAAGAAAGCATTTGTTCCCTCACAGTCTTCTGTTGAGAAAAAGGCGGTGCTGTGGATGGTGCAATGCACGTCTCTAGCAACAATCATATGAGGTTTTAAATGAAACCAAGGGCAGCTGAAGCCTGGGAGCTCTCAGCAGTTGTGGAGCTACTTTCTCTGGTAACCCTCCATCTTCAGGAGTGCTGGTGGTTACTGCACAGTCCAAAGAATTGTCCTGCTGTGTGGACCTGTCCTTTGCTCTCTCGAATATCACATTTCAGTTCCAGCACTCAGCACCACTGGCGAGCTCATATTCTTATTTGTTGTTCGGGGAAGGACTGGGGGGCTCAGGGGGAGGAACCTTGGACCAAAACTGGGCCCCCACCCCTCCTACCCCATCACACTCTTATTACGAACAAAGGCAGCAAAATATTCTGGAACAACAACCAGGGCGGCAGCCAGGGTTCATCAAGCAAATTGGTGCTGGTGGAGATTTTAAGCGGACTGTTGGTGAGGGACGTCGGTCTTCAAAGCAAGCAGCAGCAGCGGCAGCAGCTGGAGAGCGCAAACAAGCTCCTGCTGAGCCAAAGGCAGCCACCACAACTCCAATGACAGGAGTATTCAATGGCAATACCCCTTTCCAGCTCTCTAGCAGCCATGACAAGCGATTTAGATCGCTTCCTCCTACAGAGATGCTCCCAAGAAATGAGACATTGGGAGGCTATATATTTGTCTGCAACAATGATACCATGCAGGAAGATCTTAAGCGTCAACTCTTTGGTGTGTGCCCAGTGTGTACCTCTTGGCTTTCTCGCTTCCTGCTACTTCATTACCTTTGGCAATGAAGATTTCAAATCTTAACTTGGAATTGAGTATGCTGCGGCAGCTTGTAGAGAAGGAACAGAACTTGGGATTTCTGAATCCTTCTCTTTACATTTTATCAACAAAATGTTTGTTTGGATGATGTTGGAGTTTGTTGTAACGCATGTGCATGACTTTCAGAATTTTATTGTAGGATATGAAGTATGAAAATAATTTTCATGTTCCAACTGCAGGATTACCACAGAGATACCGGGATTCTGTGCGGGCAATCCAGCCTGGGCTTCCCCTCTTTCTGTACAACTACACAACCCACCAGCTTCATGGGATCTTTGAGGCAAGTTAGCTTGTAATCCCCTATCTTATGTTTTATGGTGCACATAGGTGTAATCAGGGATCCAGATAATCTATCTATCTATCCTTTTTCCTTCTCTTTATGTCACAGACATGGTGGAATATATGAACCTGGCTGCAGGCTTCAAGTTTTGGTGGCTCTAATATAGATCCAACAGCTTGGGAAGATAAGAAATGTCGAGGGGAATCCAGATTTCCTGCTCAGGTTTGCTGATTTCCCTATTCCCTGTTATTTTCAAAGTTTGGTGCAACTAAGTAGCACCTCCATCATCTGGTTAAATGTACACAAATAGTCACTCCAGAGGTTGAATATGAGATCTCTATACCTACTTGAATGTATTCTAGATAGAGATTTATGGATTGTGTCCTCCAGGTACGGATTCGTATACGGAAGCAGTGCAAGCCATTGGAGGAAGACTCCTTCAGGCCAGTTTTACACCATTATGATGGGCCTAAGTTCCGTCTCCAGCTCTCTGTACCTGAGGTCTGTTCTCATTTGTACTCCCTCTGTCAAAAGTAACAAATCTTCACCATTGATCCTTCTTTCCATTTTCCTAAGAATAAAATTGAGGTGACTCCTTCCTTATTTTAAGCCGGTATTACAATTTTCTGTTGTATGTTTGTCTTATAGGGTTTCAAGCTTTATTATATTGTTTGATTTTTTCTTTCCATTTTTCTGCTTGACAAACTGCAAAGATTTTTGCTATTCCTGTGCTCCTTTTTGTCTCCATCCTTCCATGCCTGACACCTACTTTGAGTTACACACTAATTTAGAACTATATGCAGGTGCTGGAACTACTTGATCTGTTCACAGAGAATGGGTCTCCATGAGGCAAAAGCTGCTGAACAAAGCTCAGTTTCTGGGGCACAAGTGAAGTACCCCAGCAGGGACAGCTGTTGTGCATTTAGGGCTGTGTAGCAAGAGACTTTGGTATGAGAACACTTTTAACTGTTGCCATGGTGTATTTATGCTGAAAATGAGGTACATGGGCATGGCTAATTACACAAGGTATAGTGTCATAACAGAACGCAAATTGCAGTCATGTTTGCCTGAGAGTTGAAAGTCTCATGTGCTCTCTCACTGTGTAGAGCAAAACCAAATAGATGGGTAGATAGATGTGCAATACATGCTGCCTTAAAGCAAGTGGAGGTTCATTTAATCAGGTAGGCTCTTTAAATTGGAAAACATACTAGTCTATCTGCTGTATAGAAAGAATCAGGTTCAACATGAGACATGGCAGACCTCCTGAGGTGTAGTTTTGGTCAAAAAACAAAGAGTTCAGAGATGAAGCATTTTACGTAAGCTACCCTTCATTTTAGACTTAGATTAAACAGACAGAAAATTAGCAATTGGCTTTTTGTTTGATAGCAGCATGTGCAGCCCTTTGAAGGGTGCTCCTTCAAAAATGGGGGTGCAGAGCACCATTGACACAAGTGTCACGTTCAAATAAACATAGTCAAGGGGATCCCTTTCACATTACCTTTCCGTCCTATTTTTTGTTAGTGTTTGGAATGGCGTTCCGTCCATAGTCATGAAGATCCCATTCACATCACCTTTCTGTCCTATTCTTTGTTAGTTTTCAGAATGGTGTTCCATCCACTGCTTTTCTCTTGATGTTTATACATGCCAAGAATTTGAGTGTAAGATTCAAAAATCTTTTAGACTTTCTGTTTGAGTATAGATAGGCACAAACAGGCTCTGCATGCCACATGAATGCAAAGCTGCTTTTTTGGTTTGACGTGGTTGTTAGTTCAAGATGCTCTCATGGCTCTTACAGCCACTCTGCTACAGTTATTCATTCTTCCAGCTTCTGTTTTAGGAGGTTTCATCACACTGCCTTGTAAATCTGGTGACTGTTTTGAACTCTGTGAGGACATGCCTATAACCCTTTTAACACTATCTGGGAGGTCATTTTAGTCATTACCAACACCGAACCAGTACATAGGCCTGTGCCCATTATCAACGGCGGTTTCAACATTAGTTTAATGACCCTATCAGGATGCTATGGCCCGAGGCAATAAAGTTATCCTTAAAGTAATCCTTACTTTGGGCATTGCTTTGATCCCCAAGGATTTGGGAGATTGATGTCTGCACATATCATAATGAAACCCTAATCACGCTTATTGTTAATTACCTCTCTAAGCCTTTGATAGGGGTAATTAGTCTTCCCATCATTTATCTCTTGTAAAAAAGATTGTGTTTCCTCCTTTTCTCCATTCCATGAAATAACTTGTTAAACTTTTTTACAACAAAGAGGAAATGAGTGGGAAAATCAAGGGTAACAAAATTTGGCCTAGTCAAATGCCAAAGCCTCAGTCTTGATGCAAACTAAGATCAACAACATAATTAATCAACTACCAATGATGTGTTCTGATCAGAAATGAGATTGTGAAGAGGGTTTGCAAGGGTTGGAAGTCAAGAGGGGACCAACTCCATTATGGTCATTGACTACATTTGCATATCTTGAAATACCAGGAGATGCATCATTTGAAAAAGGTAATCCTGATTAAGAGGCGAGAGACCCTTGAACCTCGAGCACTCGTAGGTTTTGTTTGGTACATACATGCAAAAAGTCATCTGTTATTATGCAAACAACCAAAGATTGGCATTGCTAAAGGAGGAATAGGTTGTTTCGATATTGATAATGGTTGTTTCAATACTTTTAGTTGTTTGAATTGCATTTGAAGCTACAAAGTGGCATATGGAGGTTGAGTGGGCAAAAATATTCGTTCATTTGGAATGATCAATAATGATATTCAGAAGGGTGTGGTGGACCTTGTCTATGGGGAGGATGATGTTTCATGGATAGAAGGTCTAAACACTAGATGAAGGAAATGTTAACAAACCACATGGAAATTGATTTCACGAATGACGGAGGTGATGGTGTTGGGCACCACATACGATGTGTCTTCATATGTTCACTGTTATGGGTCCATCATAGAAGGTGGATACTCATATTGTAGACATAATGCAGATGCCAACTATTGAAGGGTGGTGGAATCTTAATTTGATCTGAAAGGTAATTAAAAGGATTGCTGATGACAAATGGAACATGGGCAAAACTAGATGTGTTTTTTCCACATTTTTACCTTCAGGATTGGACATAAAAAGATGTGAATGTGATGGGCATTGAATAACTCATCACAAATGACATGATATAGAGTGTGGTGATGTATTCATCTTAATTTGAGGACTTCAGACCAAACCAATATTTTGCCCTATTAGGTGTTCAAAAGGGGGGAACATTAGCAATCTGAGTTGACAAAAGATGGCAAAAGGGACACAAGTTGCCTTCAATCATCCTTGACTTGCGTTTAAGGCCTTAAGAGAAAAGGACATTCTTTAATAAAGGTGTAAAACACACCAGGGCCATGATATGATATTTGCATTATTGTTTTCTAGTTTTCTAAATTATAATTACATCTCAAATTACATTATCTGTAGTATAGATAATAACTTATATTACTTAACAGAATACTAAAATTACAAAAACACAAAATATTGCATGAGAAGGAAATGAAATGAAATACCTAATAAATTAACTAGAATAGATTTTTGAAATGAATGAAGTTCAATCATTTGCCTCTTCTTCCCTACCAAACTAGAGCTTTAAGTTCTAACCTTTTGAGCTAGTTTAAACTTATTAAATTACTTTTATAAGT
>Ga0209611_10009959_pt1 | contig 14161 bp, 19 predicted proteins | sample S1TSphgellanicum_3_FD_187693 | JGI IMG/M metagenome (GOLD analysis project Ga0209611, IMG submission 187693) | Host-associated microbial communities from peat moss isolated from Minnesota, USA - S1T2_Fc - Sphagnum magellanicum MG (SPAdes) (version 2) | ecosystem: Host-associated > Plants > Peat... | reverse complement strand
CATACCCCCTTTTGTGCCTTTAGATCCTAGTTTGTATCGAGCAAATATAATTAAAACAAAAGGATTTGATTCTTCAATTTTTAAGAATTATACAGGTTATGTACTTGGGAATGTGTACCCAGTACCTAAACACCTATTATACCACCAACATATATACCATACTCTATTGGCAATCAATTTCCTACAATGGTTCAACTAGTGATTAACAAGGATAGACAACCTAATTAGTAACCTATTATTACACAGTGCCAACCACTGTACAAATTACTACTAGTTACCAATTCATATACCCAAAGGTTTTGATCACCAACCACCAGATGGTGGACAACTTGGAAATTCACTTTAAAAAAGTTCACTGGGAGGAAATTCGTCAAGAGAGCCACCCTTTAATCCACCTATTGGATCTTTTGGATGGCCATCACTTAATTTGCGTACGTTAATACCACCATGGTATCAACCACCTATTATGCAACATTTTTAAAACTAGCCACCAAGCTGCCATACAAGAAGCTATAATACCCAACTTATGTCAAAGATATTGATCCAAATGCTCACATTAGAGTATTCAAGAAGGCTATTAAAATTAATGGTGAAATAGTTGAAGTTGACATCATCAACTTGTTTGGTTTTACTTTCAAGGATAATATCTTTAAATGGGATGAAAACTACGTTCAAGACCATCCAAATTGCATTTTTGAAGAGTTGGAGCAAGCATTTTGCAAGCGATTCATAACTATAAAGAACAATGAGGAGGTCTACATGCAATTGCGTAACATACAACAAAAAATTGTCGAAAGTGTTGAGGTTTACTATGAACACTTGTTGAAATTAGTTAATTGTCTACAAGTTACAGCAACAAATGTTTTTTTCACCACATTTTTCATTGTAGGTTTATTTTTACCTAAAATTAGCAACTGCAAGTATGAAGAGAAATACTTTAATTGAACACAAAGAAGTTGCTATAGTATGTGAGGAAAGTGGACTTGTTAGTTTGAGTTACAATGTTCTACTAACTACACTAAAGGTTAATGTAGTAGTTAAACATGTAGTACTAATTGTTACAGTTAAATCAACATTAACCTATACCAATTGTGGTGAAACCGGTCACTTAGTGGTAACTTGTCAAAAGAGAAATACTAGTTGTGCTAACTGTTAAAATTAAGTTTACAAAACCTATAGTAGGAACAAAAACCCAACTTGTTAAATCAAGAAAATTATTTGCTCGTTATCATTATATAATTTGTTCTAACATAGAACATAGATATGAAGAATGCCCCAAAAAAATTGAAGTACAAAACATGTTCAGAATTAAACATATTAGTTCGAATGCCACAACAACACATAAATCGTTTAAAATTGACAATGTGCTAGTTGATGTAGTAGCTGTTATTACCACTCATAGTCGATAATCAAAACAACAAGTGTTCAAGGAAAGGGAGCTAGTTAAAACTAAAGGGGCTAAAGAATGGCAACAAGAAGAGTGTTTACGAGATTTTTTCATTGAAATTGTTAGACAACTACAACATAGTGGGGTTGAAAAACAACTTGCTACTATTAATGAAGGTTCATTGTAAAATAATTGGGTTAAATTGCCTGATAATTCAACCACGACTCAACTAGCTATAAGCAATCAAACTGATGAAGTGAATTAACAATTTTTCATTTTAAAATAGGTTACTACAGAAAAGATGTTAGAAGAAATTCTAAAAGATATTAATAAACAAGTCTTAGAAACCAAATATACATTGAACTTGGGACAACTATTGCGGGTGATCCATGATATCAAATGTTACATTTTTAACCCGGTACCATCAAAACCTACTTTACCAAAATCGACAATTACATTAGTTGCCATTGATCATCAAATGGCAATAATATAGGTTCAAGTAGGGAAGAACTTCATTGAAGACGTGCTTCTAGATGGTGGTTTTGGAGTTAATATTATTATGGAGAAATTGAGGGTATAGTTAGGTTTGTCAAAACCAAAACTTGCACTTCATAACTTACATATGGCTGATCAAACCATTACAAAACCCTTAGGTTTGATTAAAGATCTTAAAATTCTTGTTCATGGAATTCCTTATGTAGTGACTTTCATTATAATTCAAAGTAATGTGTTAGACTCCAACTATTTTATGTTGTTAGGTTGTCCTTGGCTAAAGGATGTTAAAATGTCTCATGATTGGGGCAATAACATTATTACTATACAAGGAGCCGATACAATCAAAACCATACTTGCTACTAAGAAACTTGGAGCACCAACCAAATGTCCAAAAATATTAGTTTGTTATGATTTCCATTTTGGAATATATGATGAAGAAGAGGATTTGATGTTTGCTATAGAACCATGACTATTTTCAATAATAACCATAGCTGTTCCTACATTAATCTGGTCAAACCAACTTGTTAAATTGATTACATCAACAGGTTTAAATTTAGTCAAACATGTTAATAAACCTATTGAACTTGTGTTTGAGCCACATATTTTTCTAATGTATTTGTTAAATTTGTGCTTACACAACCTAATAAGATAGTTATACCCCTTGATATTTTCCAACAACATTTACCAGAGATGTTTTTCCAACTTGAAGTAAAAGAAATGGAGATTAACGAAATGCTTGCTCGAATCATAGTTCAAAACCTTTGCATTACAGGATGGATTGTCACTAAAGAAGAACAATTGACCAAGATCAATTTGGGTTCTGAAGAAAACTTGCAATAAGTTAAAATCAGTGTAAATTTGGAACCTGATGTCAATCATCAACTGATTGAATTAGTAAAGGAGTTTAAGGACATTTTTTCTTGGATTTACAAAGATTTGAAAGGAATACCACTTGACGTAGCTCAACATTGGATTGAGTTGGACACATTGATACCACCTATTCATCAAGCAAGGTACCGGTTAAATCCCAACTATGCAACCATTGTCCAATAAGATATTAACAAATTGTTTACTACATGTTTTATTAAACCTGTTGAAGAGGCTACTTGGCTAAAAAAAGTAAGTAGGTATGTATTTACACCCTCCCTTCAACCATATTTCATGTGTTGATGGGAAAATGTTATTCAATTTTAGAAGTTTGTCCATCTTTTAAATTATTCTCAAAAGGTTTGAGAAACATCATTATGTAAGAATTATAATGATATTCAAAGTTTCAATGCTTGTATGGAAGTAAAATGAACTTTTTAGTTGATATAATGAATATAATTTATTACATGTAAATGTAATATACAATGAGGAAACCCTTATGAAGGTCATTGAGTAGGAATCACCTTAAAAGGTTAGGTAAGAATGGATCAACAACCATTAGTGCACCATCCATCAAATGGAAGCCTCTAATGACTATGTTGTGGATGAACTCCAATTGAGTTAATGGAAGGTTGCATCTTGATAACCTATTAAGTAGAAAATAGGTCTCATAGGTAAATAAATATGTGCTACTTCATACATAGATACATTCAAAAGGTTATGGACTAGGTAATTGACAAGAGGCTATTGGTTATTACAAATAGCCTTGTTGGTCTTGCCTCAAGATTATATTGCAATAATTAGTGGCCTTGAGCCAATTACTGGGTATTACTAACTATTGGGAGATTATTGTGAAAATTGAGATGACTTGCCATACAATGTTAGCCCAATGTTAGTTGAACAACCTGTCAGTAATTTTTTAGTATTGTGCATTTTTAATATAGTATTTATATGTTGTCATTTTTGTCATGAAATATTCGAAATGAATGTATTACGAATTTTATTTTAATTGAAAAAAATAGTTATGATGTTTTCATCCAAGAAGCAATATGATTATGGAAAAATAGGACCATTGAAAGTTGATAGTGATACCTCGAGTTGCAAGTAAGTAATAAAAATGGTCACATGAAGCTACTTAGAACAACTCCAATAATTGTTGAAAAAGGTTGCCAACACCACTATTTGGATGAGCGCTTAACCACTATGGTGTGAAAAAAAAACTCTTTTGTGAAAATGCTATTGGATGGTGTGGATTTTCGAAGCCTTTCATGGTAGGACGTTAATGCTTTTAGGACATCATCAACAAGAAGTTGATTGTTGCTCATTAATCAACCACCACGATTGGTCCATGTGTTGCTTTATTACCAACTAATGAAAATAAAGTGTAAATTATAATATCTATGAGTGGGGAAGTGGGAAGCACATATGTTGAAACTAGATGTTATTGTAGTTGTAACAAGTGGTTTGCAATGGAATTGCTAGAGTCGTTCTTATGTTGGAGTTGCTCTTATAACTTGTGACTTGATAGTCAATATTCTTGTAAAAATGAAGGTAACAAGTTACTTCATAAACTTGTGACTTGATAGTCAATCAAGTTGTCAAGATTCTCACAATAGTCAATTATGAAATAGATCAAGGGGTGGGTTGTTCACCATGGTTAGCTAATGAACTCAAACCCAATTGAAAAGTGTTTCTTGTCCACCCACCATCCATACATCATGGTGCACATTCCCATTCAACCTTGGGTATTACCCACCCACAAATGTTGCATTTTTCAAGCCAAAGGTAAGATGTAGAAACCCACAACCATACATAACTCTTCACATTAGGTGTGCCCATATGGGTAGTAGGTAGTTCACAAGGAGGACACAATTCAATACCATATCCAGACCCCAAAATTTGATCTAATTTTGTTGTGAGTGATGAAACCTATTAGGGATGAACCCAAGCACAAAAACTTCAAATAAAATTCGTGGAGCATCAAGTTAATCAAGCTCCCATCTGAAAGAAACCCAAGGGATGACTCACTGGCACAAAACTTCCAAATAAACTTCTGGGAGCATCAAGGTAATCGAGCTCCCATGTTCATTATATAATGAACTTTTATTACAAAAACCGCATTGAGGACTTTTATTTTTCTCAACAACATCATCATGAAAATAAGAGTCTTTTTTTTTCAAAAAACTCCAGCTGCGCTTAGTAAACTAAAAGGATAACTGCATCTGCACCATGCACCAAAGGGGTGAAGCCACAACTAGACCTCCTCACCAAAACTGAAGGAGCATCCTCCAACAGAAATGGTTTATTGATTCAGCCTTTTCCATACCACGTAATTGTCAAGTAAAATAGTTTCGGATTTCACTAGTTTCTTGACTGCAGCATTCCCCCTTTTGATCTAAATTCATTCAGTCAAGTTTGCAACCAAAACTTCTGCTCACCTACTCAAATGCTGGCCCATAATATTGAAGCAAGAGCTCACACAGCATTCGATTTATCGCCCCCCTTCTGGTTTGATATGATAGGTGAAACAAGCTAACTTCTGTTTGAATAGATCAGCATTTCATATGTTAATTGACCCACCTTCTTTTTTCCATTTTCATTTTTTTGGAATTCTTTTTTCTCATGTTGGAAATGACAACACTTGTCAACTCCACAAGTAGGTTTTTTTTTTTAATAGGATTTTCAGCTGTTGAATGGAGAGATTCAGGACCTGGATTACTAGTAGATTAATCCAGTACACAAGTTTGCGAAAAATTGCAAAGTGCTGAGTTGAATCCCCAGATGTGGTGAGTTTTTAACCCTTGTAATCGAAGCCAGAGCCATATTGCCATGCTTCAAGCTGCCGTCTCCACACATATTGTTTCTCCTTTGGCAGACTTTCCACCCATGACCTGAAATTTGTTGCCAAAAATATTAAATCCAACCCCAAAACTAAAACCCCTGCAAATTTTTCTCTTAAATCCTTGGATGTGCATTTTCTTTTGATACCTAATTGTTGCACTGATCTCTTTACTACTTAACAAGCTAGAAACACAAGCTATGTCCAAGCCTAGATTTTGCTTTGGTACTCAACCGAAATCATTCTACTGATGTATCTACAAAGAATGGGTGTTCCTGTCATGTAGCCCAGCTCAAAATATACCCCAGTCTACTTGCACACACTGAACCAAGGACAATTGAAGTGTAGGGTAAAACCCCAGGGTGTGGGCATTCACAAAAATAAGGGGCTTAGATGAGGCAGTAGCTGACTCCACACCTACATTTTGGGAATGTCCCCTACCCATTGGGTTTGACCCACCTATTGTAAAGCATCAAGGAGAAAATTGTCCCGAACCTAAACATATGTAGATTGTTATGTGGAGGGTGGGGATGGTTCTTATGCCTCCTTAAGAGCAGGATGGATCTTACACCTATAAGTAAGTGTAAGATCCCTCCCACTCTTAAGTAGGCATAATGTCCATCCTCTTTTCTAATAGGGATATTCTTGAGTATAAGGTACCCGCCAAAATACACTCGGCAAATTTCTCCAAGTGAGTGCTGCACTAGAAAGAGAACTCACAAGAGAGATGGAGCAATGGCCAACCAAAGTACACTGTATGCTGCAAGTGCAACAAAATGTCGTGTCCAGTCCAATAGAGGGAGGAACCCAACCTTCAGAATTGACAAAACAAAATGTGTACATAAGTTGTTATTATGATCACACTTGAATGCACATGGGACTGTCATTATGGTTGCATTCGCAGTGGTTTTTGGAAATAAGCTTTTTTGGATTGGCTTTTCTATTATCCATAAATGTAAACAAAAGTCTTGTACCTGTTGTAGAATTTGTGGTATGAAGAGAGGTTTGTTCACCATAATTGAAATTAACAGCTTTGCTTGTGGAACAAATTGGATGACATCCTGCTTGTGAAAAACCCAACCAACAGACAAAACATGTTTTAGTTAGTGTTGGAGGCTTTTATAGCAAGAATAAAGAACACTGCAAAGAAACTGGAGCTAAGCTAGATAAGCTGATGAGCAATTGGGGAGATTTGAATGTCCATTACCAACCCACCTGCAGGAAGGGCCTAATGACTGGATCCCCAAGCTTCTGCACCGAGAGAAGAAATCAGTAAGAACAAAAACAAATAGTCAGATGCTTGATGCACAAGGTGCTTAATCAAAATTGAAAAAAAAAAGAGAAAATCTGAGTTGCAGAAGTGTAATAAGAGCATCATCAAAATTTGAAACAAGCAAACTGTTTATGAACCCTAAACCCTTAACCCTGGACCCTGTGGCTTGTGCTCTTTACAAACTAGAAAAAAAATCAAAACCCACCTCCTGAAAGAAGTTTGAGTAGTGCAAATAAAAACAGGAGTAGTTAATACTTGTTTTGACTAACCTCCATACACTGGAAGTTAATTGAAAGCAGGTTGTTGATGAAATCTGGAGATGGATTGATGTCAAGCCGCACAGACATAGCTCGCTGATACATCCACACTCCACTCAAGTTTGGCTGAAAACCACAAGAGCGTCAAATAGCAGTTTTAAGCTTCAATCTCCCCCTCTCAAGCTGAGAAAACAAAACATGGGCAATGAAATAAAACAGATCAAAAGACCCACCAGATATGGATTAAGAAGAGCCAGATTTTCTTTGTCCAAGAGATCACTCTCCAATGCATCCATGAGTCCTGCATCAGTCAGATACAAATTCATTTACTTCACATCATTCAACTAATTTTCGAGCTTAGAAAAAAGAGTACACAAGAATTACACACCTGCTGAACCCTAAACCCTGAAAAAGGAGAAGGGAAAATATTATACCACTGGACAAGCGGCTCAAATGCCGTGTAATAGCTGCAAACCCGCCAAAGGAAATGGGTGATTGGATGCCACTTGCATCACCAACCTGCAAGATCCGATCAAATGCTGCTGGCAATGGGCTGCACAAAGAGAAAAATGAAAAACAACCCATGCTCAAAGCTTGTTCCAGTAACAACATCAAACTGGTCATGTAACTAACTACACCATTTTTACTTAATTGTTTTTTCCAAAGAGTCTTTCACTGATGATGTGTAAAAAAGATTCCATCACAGAAGTACTGTCAACAAACAGTGAAGTCCAGAAATATTAACCTGGACTGGTAGGTTGGAAACAAACCAAACAGCACCCGGAGTATTTCCACATCCTCAAGCTTAATGCCCTATTGAACATTCATGCAATGAAAAAAATTCATCACACTCAAAACTCCCAATTTCTCAGATTGCTACTCTTTTAGGTGAACCTTGCAAAAATTGGACTGAAAACAACACCCAAGATTCAGTTTCACAAATTACATTGAAAAATTCCCACCCCCTTGTTTGTTCCTCTGGTATAGGTCATAGTCAGGAGTGGGCAGGAGGGAAAGAGAAAGAGAAAAAGAGAGCAAGAGAGAGACCTGATACGGTGGCATCAGATCCCAGTAGTCCTCAAGCATTTGTTCAAAAGATGGGCGATTGGGTGTTGCATCCAAATACGTGAACATATATGTAGTCCTGTCTCTGGGTCCTGATCCAGCTGGAAATGCCTGCATCGGGACAAGTCTAATTAGCCATTTGTTTATTGAAATTACATAACTGGGAAAAACTATTGCCCTCAATAGCATGAGTCAATTTATATATAATGTAGTTTGTTGAACATGTGAGGGGCAAAAAAATGTAATAGACTTTGGCTTCAGATCAATCTCCTGGGAGCAAGTGCTTATGAAGAAGGATTGAAGAAGAAGAAGGGGGGAAAAAACCTCACCTCCCAAAAGTACTGTGTTTTGCTGCTGCCGACTTGTGTCACAGGTGTTCTGGTATAGATAAGATCACTTGTGCTGTTATTCTCAAATCCCCGTGCACAAGTGCCTACGACAAGGCACACCCCATCAGGTCGTTGGCCCCAGCGTATCTGCTCCCCACCATGCAATGCCACCCCCAAGCCTGCAACATTCAACAAACCAAGTCTTTGCTTTGGAATGTTCATGCTTTCTCCCAAGCAAGCAAGCATGGCTCTCATGCTTGACTTGGAAGAACCCATCACAACTCACTAATTAAAAAACACATTCTTTAGACACTGAAGACCTACCTGACGCACAATAGGAGATGAGTTACCCATGACATCAAGAATCAGCCGTGATACAAGTGTCGTTCCATCATCAAGTAGCACCACCTGCATTGAAGAGTACAAAAAGATGACACACAAAAAGAAATCTCAGAACTTTTGAGTAGCACCCAAAAAGAGAAAATAATTTCATGGATAAGAGGAGAAAACTGCTGCAAATTGAAATATTTGTTAGAATACAGTAGTAATGAGCAAAGTTCTCTCTTTTTTTTTGATGCTCAAATGAACAGAAGAGCATCATCTAGGAAGGAAGTCAACAACAACAACTTACTGCTGCATCATCAAAAACATTCACTTTGGAGACACCCGTGCCTTCGAGCACCACACCTCCCGCACCCAGAAAGCGCTTCTTACAGATTGCAATAAGCTTTTCTGGCCTGCAAAATTGTCAAGCACCAAAATAGACTCAAATTCAGAAGCAGATTGCACTCACATAATATCCCTTGAACTAGATCAGTATTTTCACATCAAAGGAAGGTTTTTTCAATTTAGATGTGTGATAGAAGAAGAAGCCTGATTTCATCAGGAGAAACAAAAGTTGATCAATCAAAAAGAAGAAGATCCATGAAGTTGCAGAGAAATCTCCACAACAACAATTAAAGGTAACATGACAATGAGTGATGGGGAAGAAAACACTAACGAAACTCCAAGATTAAGAATGTCCTTCACCCACACTTCCGTTCCTCCATCAAACCCAACACGACTCTGCTCCACAATCAAACAAACAACACAAAAGAAGAATTAAAATTTAAAAAAAGGCCCAAAAAGTTCAGCAATCCCCATCAGCATTGTTCCAAAGCACAATGTATACTGATGCTGCGCTTGGTGCACAAGAAGAAGGCAAGCACAGGGTCCAATGATGCTTGTCAAGTGCAGGTAGGTTATGATGATTCCTTTGCTTGTCAAGCATACATAGGGTATTCATGATGATGCTTTGCTCATCAGGCACAGTTAGGGTATGATATGATGATGCATTGCTTGTCAAGTGCAGTTAGGGTATATGATATGATGATACTTTGCTTGTCAAGCACAGGGATGCTGGTTCTTGACAAGTGAGCTCAAGGTACTAATTTGTCAAGAGAGATACACCAAAAAAAGTGATGGGTAAAAAAACCAAACCCAACAAAAACTCACAGGATTGAACTCGACCGCAATCACATCTTCAAGCTCTGCGTCAGTCAACACACCCATCTTCACCAGCTCTTTCAATTCTTTTCTTGACACATTCCATTCCTGCACACGCTGATGATGTCCCAAAAGAACAATCAACATCCACAAACCCACAGACAGACAAGCAGACAGACAACCCCACCAAGTCCACCAAGTCTTCAGATCATCAACTGAAAAACCCAAACAGATTGATCATAGAAGAGAAGAAGAAAAACATTCTCAAGATTTCTGCATTCAAGGCACACACACACTCAAACACATCTACTGCTGCTGCTGCTGCTGCTGCAAGAACAATAACAACAACAACAACAACAAAAGAAACAAGTGCAGCAACCGAAGTGACAGACATAAAAAGGCAGTGGCAGCAGCAGCAACAACAAAGTGATGATGATGTTCATAAGCAAGAAAATGGAAAGCCAAAGTTTGTACATGAAAAGCTGAGGAGTGGTAGGTATGGTAGGTATGGTACCCCACGAAGAGGACCTCTTTCGACTATTGCCACCTTCATTCCTTTGAGAGCAAGAACTGTGGCAAGGAACACTCCCAATGTACCTCCACAAACCACTGCATCAAACACTTCTTCTTCTTCTTGGCTCCTCTGCTTCTTCCTTGTTGCCATCATCATCATCCCTGCAGCACTACTACTCTCAGCCCCCCCCCATGGACCTGGCCACCGCGTCACTACTTCTGGTCTTGACCCTGACACTGAAACAAAAGAAAAAACAGAATCAGCAATCAAGGATTCCATCAGTTCTTGCTGTCAAAACCTTGCCAAGAGAGAGATTCACATGTGTGAAAAAGAAGAAGAAAGAGAACAAGATCAAGAACAAGAAGTTGAGAGATTGCTGCGAAGCTTGTTTTGTCCATGAAGCTTTTGCTGCGAGGAGGTGTGCGTGTGTGTGCGTACCTTGCGCGGTCGTGGTCATAGAGCGCATTTGTAGCCATTGCTGATCCAGTTTCTTCAATGCTTCATAAGAAGATGCTCCTCCTGCACCTCCAGCTTGATTGCCGCCAGCAGCACCCACCAGCTTCTCCATGATTTTCTGCACGCACCCGCAAGCAAGCAAGCAAAAACCCAAACTGTTATGAATCTGAAGATTGTGATGCAAGTGTGCTGATGGAAATCGTGAGACCAAGTCCGATCATCTCCGACATGCATGCATGCTGCTCAGCAGCAGCAGTAGGCAGGTCCTCGGCCGGTGGTTCATCGACTCCATGGATCCATGAAACGTTCGATCGATCACGCGTGAGCGAAATTCCCAAACAAGCAATTCACCTCTTCTTGTGTTGAAGAAACCTCGACCACCGCGAGGAGCTATAGAATTGCTCGTCGTCGATGCTTTAGGAAAAAATTTGAACAAGGATTCTACATTTTTTTTTCCTGCGTAGATATGTGAAGGAAAAACGCTAGTACCTGAGTGCGGCTGCTAATCTTCTTTGCATTGTCACCGACCACAGGAGCAGGAGGAGGAGGAGGAGGAGACGATGACGATGGAGCTCCACTACTACTACTAGTAGTACTACTAGCAGAGCATCTCAGGAACGATGATTCTGGTGCAAAAAGCTTCCTGCTAGAAACTAGTACTAGTTGTTGTTGCCCGGCGACGACGTCGCCGCCTCCCACTGTCGACCTTCGTCCTGAAGCTGAAAGCTCCTGGAGCGGAGAACCACTGGAGCCACTACTACGAGTCCATGAAGCTCCGAGACAACAACCATGCACATGAAGATGATGAGAGTACATGCTGGGCGCTCGCTCGCTAGCTCTTCCCAGCTTGCACTCCTGCCAAAAATATTACAACCACATTCTCCTCGGATCAACAACAACAACAGTAACAATCAGTCCTCATCGTCCAAGTTGTTCTTCTAGTCCTCCGGGCCCTCTTCCTCTCCTTCTCCAACTACAATATTACTAGTGCTGCTTCTAGTGCTAGTCCTGCTGCTGCTGCTGCTCCTCCTACTACTACTACTACTACTACTACTACTACAACTACAACTGCTACTGCTCTACATGAGAACTAAGAAAGGGAGAAAAAGCAGCTTGAAGCTCAACCAGCACTCTCCAACCACATGAGAATCGGCATTGTGGGTAGGGTGGGCTTGTTTGTTGCGTGGCTGCAACTGGAACGTCCGCGAATGCTATCTGAAATGCTATCTGAATGCTATGTGATAATGATGAGCAAGCAAGTAAGCAAGCAAAGAAAGAAAGAAAGAAGGAGAGGAGGAGGAAGAAGAAGAAGGAGAAGAAGAAGAAGCTAAAAAAGGTGCTCAAAAAGCAAAACCCATCTCCACAAAAAAAAAAGTTCACAAAACAACAAACAAAAAAATTGTAGAAAAGGAGCCAAAAAAAGAGAAAAAGGCACCACCAGAAAAGCAAACATCACATTAGCTTTTATCATCCGCCCTTTTTGTTTCTGCCTTTTTGCCCTTCTTCTTCTAGATTGGTGCTTTTTCTTTAATAAAGTTTAGTAGGGATTATTCATCATCCCTTTTCTCTCTCTCTCTCTCTCTTCCTTCCTCTAAAAAAGTAAGGTTTGCAAATCCATCTATCACTGCAGTTTCATCATCCTCTCTCTCTCTCTCTCTCTCCTCTCTTTCTTCTTCTTGAAAATTCAAGCTTTTGCAAATTCATCCATCACTCCAGCTTCATCATCCTCTCTCTCTCCTCTTTCCTCTTGTTGAAAAATCAAGCTTTGCAAATTCATCCATCACTCCAGCTTCATCATCCTCTCTCTCTCCTCTTTCCTCTTGTTGAAAAATCAAGCTTTGCAAATTCATCCATCACTCCAGCTTCATCATCCTCTCTCTCTCTCCTCTTTCCTCCGGTTGAAAATCAAGCTTTTGCAAATTCATCCATCACTCCAGCTTCATCATCCTCTCTCTCTCTCTCTCTCTCTTCTCTTCTTGAAAATTCAAGCTTTTGCAAATTCATCCGTCACTCCAGCTTTATCATCCTCTCTCTCTCTCTCTCTTCTCTCCCTCTTGAAAATCCAAGCTTTTACAAATTCATCCATCACTCCAGCTCCATCATCCTCTCTCTCTCCTCTTTCCTCGTTGAAAAATCAAGCTTTTGCAAATTCATCCATCACTCCAGCTTCATCATGCTCTCTCTCTCTCTCTCTCTCGTTGAAAAATCAAGCTTTTGCAAATTCATCCGTCACTCCAGCTTTATCATGCTCTCTCTCTCTCTCTCTCTCTCTCTCTTCTCTCCCTCTTGAAAATCCAAGCTTTTACAAATTCATCCATCACTCCAGCTTCATCATCCTCTCTCTCTCTCTCTCTCTCTTCTCTCCCCTCTCTTGAAAATTCAAGCTTTGCAAATTCATCCATCACTCCAGCTTCTTCATCCTCTCTCTCTCTCTCTCTCATCTATTCTCTTCTCTTTCTGTTCATTTGGAAAAGCAAAGGTTTTTGAAAATCAATCATACCTTTTTCATCCTCTCTTTTTCTGCTCTTTTGCTACAGTTTTGACACATAAAATTAATTAATTAATTAATTATAATTTAAATACATTTAATTTTTTAATATAAAATATTTTTAAAAAAATTTCTTTTATTTTGGCAATTGAATTGCAACACAAGTTGGTAGGTTAGATCCCAAACTTTCTTTTGCAGGGGGGTTGTTGTACCTACCTACCAAGTAAAATTAATGACATGAAAAAGAAAGAAAAAGCAAGCCCCCTTGTTTATTGGTCACCTTCTTTTTCTTTTTCTTTTTCTTCACTCTTCTTTCTTTTTGGGCTTTTTCTTTCTTTTTCATCCACCCACCAAGATTGAGCTTTGACTGAATGAATGATGGATGAAAAGGGTTCACTCTTTCTTTCTTTCTTTCTTCCTTTCTTTCTTCTTTTGTTGACTCCTAGACACCCATTTTCACACCCGTATTTAACAAATTATTTTCCGAATATAACACAATGGGTGGTGTTGTTACATAGAGAATTTTTATTTTTTAAATAAATAAATAAATGTAAATAGTAGGTAATAAAATATGCCAAAAGGGAAAATGAAAATTATATTCATTTTTGGGTATTATTTATTATTTCTTAATATTTGAAGTGGGTGGAAACAAAAAGAGGGTTTGGTAGGGGGGGGAGGGGTTTTTAATTATTATATTAAATTGAGG
>Ga0209611_10009958_pt1 | contig 14161 bp, 9 predicted proteins | sample S1TSphgellanicum_3_FD_187693 | JGI IMG/M metagenome (GOLD analysis project Ga0209611, IMG submission 187693) | Host-associated microbial communities from peat moss isolated from Minnesota, USA - S1T2_Fc - Sphagnum magellanicum MG (SPAdes) (version 2) | ecosystem: Host-associated > Plants > Peat... | reverse complement strand
CTTCAAGGTAAAAGAGGTCTGTGGGTGTGATCTGGCTGTCTAGGTAGTCCTCATACCTGCGGCCTCCCTCATTGCAAACCCTAATTTTCCATTATCTGCATGCATTTCATTCCTGTAGAGCAGTGTGCTGAATAGCAACACCTCATATCAAGTGAATCAACAAAGTAAACCCTAATTTTGCATTCTCTGCATGCATTTTATTCGTGTAAAAGTGTGCTGAATTGCAACACCTCAGATCAAGTGCCCAAATTGAGCCATAGAGAATCGACATCATAAACCCTAATTTTCCATTCTCTGCATTTCATTCGCGTAGAAGTGTGCTGATTTGCAACATCTCATATCAAAGTGCCCAAATTGAGCCATAGAGAATCGATTACGATGTGCGTGCGTTTGTCAAAGCCAGCAGCAGATTGAATGTGTATAAAGCACATAAAAATACAGAGGGGCCAGACAAGTAGTACGTGTCAAATTCGTTGACAATAGCGGCGCCTGCGGTGGCAGTGAAAGCCGGAAACTCCTGAGCTTTGGGACCACCGATTTTCTTCATCTTGGCTTGGCTGCTGAAGGTGCTGCTGCTGCTGCTTCTATGATGCCATGATTAACCTGGGTGGTTCAAAATGTTGGTAAGCGAAGAAGGCGATGATGCTGTGTAGTGTTATAAATGGGGTGCCATGACCACCAGGGTGCAGAAGAACTCCTCCAAGCCTGCTTTGCTCTCCATCTTGACATGGGTGAAGAAGAAAGAAAAAAAACCCACAATTGGGTTTGCTCACCCAAAATCCACAATCTTGTATCCACAATTTTTGGTTTGCTTGCTTTGCTCATCCATCCACACAACCTTCTTGTCTCCCTCCTCTCATGCGCTTGCTTGCATATCCATCTTCTGCTTCTCATTACTGTTGCCTGTTCAAATCATCAACTACTCAACAAGAACGTCCCATGCGCCTTATTGAGCCCATACTGGTATCATGGTACAAACCCAGTGTTGGGTGGGTATTTGAATCCACTCCAAATACCCTCCTGGTATCAACCCGGGTATATAGGTATTTAACAGTTGGGTTTTAGATTTTCAAATTCAAATCTACATTACCGAAACCTAACCCGGTGCATAAAGCCATCAAGGTTATACATCAAATACCCATTCTCATACCCATTATAATAATGGTCAGGTTTCTAACTTGGGTTTAGGGTTTTGCAAAAAAGCTCGGGCATCTTTCACTTTTGACTTTCAACTATTGACACCTATTTTGCTTATTGTGATCTACACTTGCACTTTCGATTGTCAATGTTTATTTTGCTTGATTGCAATTGTGATAATGGGTGTTCCAATGAAATTTGTGATCGTTTATATCAATGTTGCCTATCTTGTTGTTGGATTTAAGATCCTAGCAATGGAAAGGACCTTTGATTGCAATTTCTATTGTTTCTACAGCACACATCAACGTGAAAGACCATCAAATGACAAAGGTAAACATTTGTCAATTGTTTGTTACAATGATATTGTTATATGTCGTATTCTTGTCTAGATTAGAGCATGGATTAAAATATGCTTATGTCTTCGGTGCATTTAGGTTTTTCTTAATGAATATGGGGTTCCTATTTCAAAGTGTTTATGGTTCAATGTGAGATTTTTTTCTCTCTATGAAGTTTCACACTTCTTGTGTTTTGAATGCATAATGAATAATCAATTCAAGCATTTCATATTTCACCCATCGCCTTTGAGAACAATTTTAAGGTTCAAAATTGAAAGTCATGTTGTATTTTCATTTGTCACCTTTTGTCTCTCACCTTTAAAATCATTCTCACATTTCAACTTTAAGAATAAAACTTTCACTTGCTTTCACCTCCTCAAACCTCAAACTACAAAAAATGTTTTCCTTTCATTTATATCATTTCACCCATTTCTTCAAACATTTACCTTGCATGGGTTTTACAAGCCCTACAAAAAACATGTGGTATGATGTAAGTTTTATTAATGTTGGTCTTTCATAAGAATTTGTAGGTTGTGTTAGTAACATCAATTTTGATAGCAACGTGCAATTGGCACATGGTGAAGGTCCATGAAATTTAAACCCTTTGATGTTAGTGGTAGTGATGAATCATACATTTTAAAATTACACATGGAAAACTTGAGAAAACAAGGTATTGCATTCCAGAAGCTTCATAATCAAAATTCAACAACATGGGCATTTTTCAAGGTGAAGTACAATAACCAATTTGTTGACCTTAAGCACAACCCAATCATGCATTGCATTGTATACCATAGTGAAATGATTGATCACAAAAATTATGACCTTACACACTAAGTGTTGCAAAGGCCTTATTGCTTACCACAAATCAAATGGATAATGGCCATGAAAAAATACCTTGAGGTTGATCAAAGGCCATTTATAAGAAATATGGAGAAGAGACAACCACTACCAACCATGTTAGTAGAGGTATGGTTACTTAAAAGTTAAACATTAAAAGGTCGCATGTGAACCCAAGTGCCATTCAAATTTTTTTCCTCTATGAATCCCTTCAAAAAGGACCATGAATGACACATTCCCAAGTTCTTAGTTAGACCCAAGATGGGCCTAAGTTACTCAAACAACGGAATTGAAAGGAACTTGAGGCACGTTCCCAACTTTCAACACTAGAAGGGTAGAGGGGCGTGTTGAAGCTCCGGGATGAGACTAGGAAGAGTGACAAGCTTTAGTTACTTACTCGAACTTGCATCAAACCAACCAACAAGTTGGTTAGATCATTTTCTAGAACAACTTTAGTGCTAAGACAAGCCACAGGCAACTCTGGACTCACAAGACTCACCACGGCCCGAATTTGGGGGAAGCCACCACCTTCCCCCATATAGTATTCTCTACGTCTCTCCGTGGCACCTACGTCTGAATGGCTTTTTGTCCTGGGACTCCCAAGGAGGAGTTTCGAAATTGTCCCGGTTTGGACTCTCGAAACTTTGCGAGGTCATAACTCTTTGCTCAAACCTTCGATTGGAATGAAGTCTGAAACAAACTTGTAGCTCTCCTCGAGAGCTTTTCAACAGTGTATCGCATTCCACTGCACGCACCAGCATTGATTCGATTCCCGACTTTTAATGGTCAGGAGTCAAATTGTCAGTTTGACTCCCGACCCTTTTTTTTGCCATAACGTGTGCTACAAATGTCCAAATGGCCGATGTGAGCCCATTTTTGACATATGCACTTTGATAGATTTCCAATAATACAAAGAACATCCAAATACGAAGTGTTTTGACCTCTACAATTGAACTCTGAAGTTTCGGGAGTTTCGAAGGACTCCCAAGTCCCCATTTGGGAGTGTGAGTTTCATCATCACACTCTTTCAAAGTAAGGCTGCGACAATGAAACACAAAACATTTTTTTTGAAAGATGTGATGTTATTTATAATCAAGGGATTTTTACCTTAAGGACTATTGAATTAATTTGGTTGCATAGGTTGGCATATAAATCATGTTCACAAATGATCTTTCCATCCTTGAATTTTTTTTGTGGAGAAAAGGTTGTCTACATTAGTGCAAAAGACCTTGGTTGAACATGTGCAACTTACATTAACTACATGTTTGTTTGTAACATGTACCTTTGACCTTTAGATGTCAAAAGGTGTGCATGATATATTTGTTATTGTTGTGAATTTTCTTGATGATGACCAATAGCCAAAACACGTCACCATTGGCTTGTTTGAAACCATTTATACTAGTGGTGTAGCCATGGCTTTTAAGTTGCAACAATTCTTGGACAATTTTTTCCTTGCTCAAAAAGTTGTTGCTTCTGTCAAGGAATGAGGGGTCCAATTTACAAACATGTACAACTATTCTAAATTTAATGGTTTCCTACAACATGTTAAGCATGTTTGATTTATTTGATGTTTCCTATTTTGGGCATGTTTTGTCAAAAGTGGGCTAGTATGTTATAATGGACGAAAAAATAAATCATGGGTTGAGTTGTACATCTATTAAGACTACTCAATTTGATATTCAAAAATGCATAACATAGCCAAAGAAGTTTGGCAAATGGAGGGAGGGAAGGACGGGACAAAGCCTCTATGGATTTTAGGTTGAGGCTTCGAAGGCTAAACACACTAGTGAAAACTAAATAACATTTTTTATTTTTTTCATTTTCCATTCATGGTGGTCTCATTTTCATATTCATTTGGGTGTTTATTGATTTTTTTTGTTGACATTGTAAATTTCCTAGTGGAGTATTTTTGTTTAAGGATACTTTAACATTCCAATCAACCATTGTTTTGTGCAATAATCAACAATTTGGGCCATTGCAAAGTTGCATGCCATCTTTAGGAACTTGGGCAATTTATGAACCGGTGGTCAAAATGTTGTCACCAATTGTGACTAATTATATGTTAAATCAAAGTTATGGTGATTAGTTGCTTGGAAATGTGCTAAAATTTGATGTATTCACATGTTGTGATCTTTGTAATCATTTTACCGCCAAATTATTCCTAATAGTTTGGTTGACCCAAATGCAAATGTATTTGACAAAAAGTTGGTAGAATTATAAAGGTGCATGAAAAAAAATACTAAAAGTTCTTCAATTTTTCATGTTTTTTGTGCATCAATTTGATAAGAAAAATGGACATATATAACATGTTAGGGTTAATGTTAGATCCCAAATTTAAGACCATGTGCTTGGTCATGAGTTATGTGGGTAGTGAAAATGTTTTAGTCCTAGTTGTTAATTATGATTAACAACTATTGTTGCCTTTGCTAATGGATTATTAAAAACATTTAATGTTAAGTGTGGTTGAAGATCCCCAAATGATGGTTCATAATTGGTGGATTTTGAAGATTTGTTTGAAACCTCAATGACAAATGGACACATAAAATTGCAAACATGTTATAACCTAGTGATGCATAAAACAACACAAATTCCTAACCATTATTGTTTTAACAATACAAACATTGGGCATTCCCACAAGCAAAATTGAAAAAAAAAATATATTTTCCATTTATGGATCCTCATTGCCCTTTGCAAATCTCACCTTTAGACTAACAACTTGGACAAAATATTTTTTGTTATCAAGAATTGGCCTTCTAACCCATGTGTTGGGTGTTTGGAACCCAAGGACATGGCAAGTGCATGTGAGGAGGAATCAAAGTTTGATGAAAAGCTCAATATAAATGAAGTGGAATAGGAGGAATATCTTGATTTTTATTTTAATTTTTTCTGGGTTTATGATGTAAACAAACATTTAGAGGTTTTGTTATGTTTTTTTTTGTAGGCACCTATAATTTGCTTGCATTGAGGTGTTATTTATATCAATGAAAAGGTCTTGAAGTGTAGATGCCCAAAATGGCCTCGCATGTGCCATTTGGACATCTACAGCCCAAGTTATGGGCAAAAGAAGGGTCGGGAGTCAAACTGGCAGTTTGACTCCTGACCACTAAAAGTCGGGAATCGACCTCTTCCCAACGTCTGCTGAAGAAGTGCGACATGGCGTTGGAAAGCTCTCGAGGAGAACTACAACTTTGGTTTAAACCTCACTCCAATTGGAGGTCGGAGCCGGGAGATATGAGCTCCCAAAGTCCCGGGACTCCAACCCAGGACAATTTCGGGACTCCTCCTTGGGAGTCTTGGGAAAAAGATTCATTTGAATGTAGCCTCCACTGAAAGCTGCAAAGAATACTATATGGGGGAAGGTGGTGGCTTCCCCCGAGTCCGGGCTGTGATGAGTCAAGTGAGTCCAAGTGCCTGTGGCTTGTCCCAACACCCAAAGGTGTTCTCGAATGTGAACTAACTCTCTTGTGGTTGGTTTTGGATGCAGATTTGAGTGAGATAATACTTGTCCCTCTTCCTAGTCTAATCTCGGGACTTCTAGCACGCCCCTCTACCCCCTTTTAGTGCTGGAAGTCGGGAGCGGCCCTCAAGTCCCAACTTTCCGCAATTCAACACACTTGGACCCTCAAGTGGGTCTAGCAAGGGACTTAGGAGCGCGTCATGGAGGCAAACTCACCTTTGTTAATGACTCCACTAAATTGTAATGAAGGAACAACCTTAAGCATTGTTGTGTTTAATTCTTGAAATCTTGAGTGTTAAATTTTGTCATAGGTTTTCATATAACACAATGCTACCCGTCAAAGATCATATCCATTTCAAAAAGCCCCACCATGTTTACATTGAATAAGGTTCTTGACTTCATAGTTACCTTGTACCCTTCTGCTATTAGGTTGTCACACATTTAAAAACCTTATGCCAAAAGAATTTCAAAAACTTGTTAGGGGCCTACCAAGGTAAGTGAAGTATTCAACCCATGTGGCTACTAGGTAAAATGTTGGTCTTCACAAAATTATTTAAGGAATATTTGCTACAAGTGGGAGGGGAACACACAAACTATGTTTGGATGAATCATATTTGTTTGTTACCTTTTTTTTTTGTTGCAAACTTGGCATTTTAGTATAACATGCAATTGCAATCAACAATTACAAGTTATATAATATATAACTTAATATATATTATAGAGTTGGTCTAGGCAACAATAGGTATATGTTGAGCAATGGCGTAACATTTTTTATTCATAATATTTAGTAGCCACATAAGCTATTGTATTCAAGATTATGTTGTTGCTTGTTTGATCTTACTTTGCATTTCATAGCGTCTTATATTTTAAGTGTGAAAAAACTTCGTTCCACTTCAACTTAAAACACTCATTTGATTCTTGCCACCATGTTATGAACAAAATTGTTCCATTTAAATCCATGCCACACCTAAAGGTAGAGCCTAATTTTAAATTTCTATTAACACTAAGTTAATTTGTGTTAAATTTGTGATACATTATATCCTAACTTTATGTCACAAAAACAAGTTATGATTATGTCTTTATTTTTTGGATTTACACATAGATATTAATGCTACATAGTATGTGGTAATGGCACAACCATTCCATGCTCTCATTCCTACCAACATTTTCATCATGAAGAGGTAAGCTGATGGTAAGTCATCTCTCTCATTTTTCCACCTCCTCTCCTTTGCTTATGCATTTTTCACCCTTCACATTCTTTCAGCTTCTTGCTTCTTTAAATTGGTTTTTTGGCTTTGAAGTTTTCACTTCCTACAAAACTTTAAAATGTTTACTTTAATGTGTTGATTTGATGTTACACTTCAATGTTGTTGTTACATTTCAATGTTTCTCAGGTTTTTTGTTTACTAATGATCACAAATAAAGAGAGGCTTGTAGTTTTGCATCCACTATAACTACAGTTTGTAGAACATACAAAGCGCTAATTGTTGAATGTGAAATGCATAATGAACATAAGGTAGAAAATGAGTGCAAACTATTGAGTACATATGAATTCAAAATGTAAAGTGAATGTGATTCAAGCTTAAAGTAAGCATGAAAGGCAAAGTGAAAAATATGAAATGGTTTTTTGGAGTGTAGAATTGACTAGTTGTAACAAGAAGTTATTTTGAATAATTTTGTAGTGGTAATTTAACATTTGGAAAACAATGTAAAATCTTAGCAATAATATTTGGACCTTAACATTTGTTGTTACGTACCATTGATACGCTTTGGAATCCACACAAGGTTTAGTGTAAGTCACCAACTTAGGTTTGAATGTAATACTTATGCAATATTGTTTTTTTAGCGAATTGGAATCACTACCCCAATTTTTTTTAAGGCCTTGGCATACCATGACGAGAAGCACATGGTAGCCATCCAACATACTTGAAATTTAAAAATAAATTTAAAAATAAAAATAAAAATCTCTAGTCTCAATGTTTTAAATTCTATCATTTTATTATTATACCACTAACTTTTGCCATCAATTGATTGCCATGTACATCTTATTTATTATGTTTTCAAACAAAACATTACTTCAATAGTGAGAGAACTACAAACTTAATACAAAACAAATTTGGAACAATCTTTCAAAACAATTTGAACTTGGGAAGGAATTTAACCTGACAATACAAAAATAATAATTAATTCCTTTTTGGTTAGTAGTAGTAATTTTTATAATAGTGACCTTTTGAATAGTCATTAAAAGTTTAGTACAAGGTATTGACCATTTTATTGGTTAGCACTACTTGTATTATAATTATCTTAGTAGTTTTTCAAGATGGTCGACATTGTCTACTTCAAGGGATAAAATCCCCATCTTTTTTATGTTTTAAAAAATCTTTGCAATTTTTATATATTATTTTGTAACATTGCAATAAAATTATGTTTTCACTTTGTTGAATAATGTTATTTTTTGGGCAATACAATTAAATTCTACCACAATTTTGTTTTTGTAATTGAAGCTTCATTCTTTTCATGAATTGATTTTTGTCTATAATTTTGATTTGAGAGAACTAAAGAACTCAATATTAATTTGTTTACTAGGGTCCATAGAACTTTTGTGCTTGCTCATGGCACACCAAATGGCCATACCCACCTCCATGGTAGAGCTTTGGGACCACTGGAAAATGTTAGAACTAAAATGCTACCCATTAAAATGGAAATGGCACCATTCAACTTGCATAAAATAAATTTGATGAAACTACACAAAATTTCTACAATTATTTAGGGTAAAAAAATCACCAACATGCAAATTATGGGTGAGAGGATCATCATTACCCCTAAAAAAAATCATGAAGGATAATAAAGTTCCAAGAAATATTAATGTCTTTAAGAACCTCCCATTTGTTCGAAACTTTGAGGAAGGCAACCCACATAATGGTCACCATGACACATGTGTAAGAAGACAATGTTGGCGGGTTTAATGATTGAATCATGCCAAACTTCATAAATGGGGTTGATGCCCATGCAAAAAAACTAAGAACCAGTGGTAGTCCCCCATTGAAATTGAACCAAATCAGGGTAGCAATTTTCCTAAGCCTAGAACTATGCCACAACCTAGCAATAATATGTTGATTAGAGATTCCAAGCAATTCCAATTTCTAAATGAAAGAAATGAGTGCAAAAGAGGAGGTTTTGTGTGTAGAATTGAAGAGGTACCCCCTCTTGGAAGAATAGCCAAAAAAAGAGGGATCATTAAGGGAAAGATGGCCTTCCAATGCCATTATCCAAGGCACCATGGGAGGTGTTTGATGAAACCTACATTAAAAATCCACATAAAAGTTTTCTTGGGCAACATAATGTTACTTTTTTACACTTTGATGATAACTCCATGTTTTTCTTGGGTTAGCACCCATATGGATTTAAAGATGCTTGTTAAGAAGTTGAATTTCATGTTGGTTGGTTTGCATGAATTTTATGGTGGTCATCAAGTTCATAAATACAATAGAAATTAGGTATACCCACACAAGGTCAATAGGCATATCAAGAATTACTTTCTTTACCCAATCCTCGAGTTTAAAATCCCCATCAAATGTTTTATGATTTCAAGGAATAGTAGAAACAATAGAATCCATGTTAATCACATTGGTTGGGTGGGTCCTAATGTGTAGAGAGGGCAAGTCCCTCCAACTTTACATTTGGTGGTCCCATAGATATTTCATTTTAATACATCCAATAATCGCCAAGGCCCTCCTTTCACCAATCTTTCTAATCCCAAAATGGGATGCATATTTATGATATTTTGAGATGACAGAAATCTAATTAATATTCGAGAGCATTACAAAATGTTGCAAACCCAGTTGAAAACTATCAAAGTTTTTTTCAAGACCTAATATAAAATCTAGGTGGAAAACATCAAATTAGACTTATTAGGACATAAACTTCGTGAAAATAAGATTACAATAAATAGCTTACATGATAAAAATTCAAATGAGAAAAACCTTACCAAATTTTGAATTATTGTCCAAGAAAAATTAAATGCCAAAAATTCAATTGACTACATAACTACTGGATTTGTAAATAGACAAAAAAAAACCATTACATGTAAATCTACAAAATTAAATGGCTTACAATAATTAATTAACCTAGGTAAAAGCCTACTAGAATAAATAACACTCAATTTGAATGTAGACCAAGGGAGTTATGGCCTTGGGAAGTGACTACCATAATCTTTTTGAGAAAATTTTGCAAAATAACAACTTGTTGCAACCTTAGCTTTGGGCTCACGACCAAGGCAAGGGCTTGCAAAGGTGCAGGCCAAGAGTGAGTTCGGGAGTCACATTTCATGCTCCTGAAAGTGTAAGAGAATGTGAGGGAATGAACCTCCACATTCCCAAATGAGCTCCCACTTTGGGAGTTGGAATCCCAATGGACTCCCAAATTTTTAGAGGGCAATTACAAGGGTCAAAATTCATTGGATTGAAAATTTCCTTGTATCATTAGAAAGCTTTGGAACGTAGATGTCTAAAATGGGCTCGCATGACCCATTTGGGTAATTAAAACACAAGTTATGGCCAAAAAACAAATTGTCAATTTGATATCCGACCACTAAAAATCAAGAATCACCTTGACTTCCTTGCGTTCATGTGTTGTGTCACATACCATTGGAAAAATCTCGACAAGGGCTACAACTTTGCTTTAAAATTCACTTCAATCGAAGGTCTGCACATAAAATCACAAAGTTATGCGCCTCCAAAGTCATGGGAGTCCCAATTTTGGGAATTTCGAGGCTCCCACTTGGGAGTCCTGGGACAAAATGACATTTGGGTGTTGGTTCGGTGGCCAAACACAGAGTATATTATAAAAGGGAAGGTGGTGGCTTCCCCCAAGTCTGGGCTGTGGTGAATCTTGTGAGTTCATGTTTGCTCGTGGCTCATCCGTGCACCAAAATTGTTCCAACTATGCACTAACCAACTTGTTGTTTGATTTGTGTAGGTCTGTATGAGTAATTGAATTGTTTGTCACTCTTCTTACTCCCTATCTCGAAGCTCCAGCGCACCCCTTTACCCCCAAAGTGTTACAAGCCAAAGAACATGCCCGACTTTTTATCCTTCCGTTGTTTTCACATTTAGACTCATAGTTGAGTCTACCAAGGAGTTTGGGGGTGCGTCACAACTACTCTTGTAGTGATTGTTAAAAGTCTTTTTATTAAGGTTGAATACTATTAAATAAAATAACTTCAACACATATTTGCCCTAATTAACACACCTTTTAATATAACAAAAAATACACATAAAAATGAAAGGATGAACCTTTTTTTTTGCATATTTGTACATTATAATATTGTTGGAGTACTATAGTAGTTTTGCACCACTACTCCCACCCTTTCAAGTATGATCCATTCACATATATACCACACACATTTTATAATTATTAGAAAGTATGTTAGAATAACTTAATATGATTATATTAACCTTATTTAAATATGATTTTTTATCATAGCATATGAACATGAAATATTTATCCAACACGCTTCCTCCTCCACAAAACAAAAAACCCCTTAAATAGTCAAAGATGTACCTTATTTACTTCTTACAAAACTTATCCACCTATTCATTTAATTTTTTTCCAAAGTCAACCATTCGATCCTATTTTAATGGCTAAACCCAAGCCATCTAACTCCGCCTAACTCCTTTTAGAACATAATTCAAATGGTGGAAACAAGTCAATCTTCACTTAAATCGGTGGAAAGAATGGGTTTTCAAACATTCCTATCTACTACTACTGTAACTTTGGGTTACTGGATTATTGTAGTAAATAATAACTCCAACACTAACCTCTGATTTGATAATTCAACCATTAACATGAACATCTATGATTGTTTAGCCACATGATTGAATAGATCTTTCAATATTCTTTTCTATGGGAGAAACCTTTAACTAACAATTTAGCTAGGAACATTTCAAATTGAATTTTTAAGTCAATAATGCCAAGTCCCCCTTAAACCATAGGTTGGATTAGGGACTCCCATTTGATTTTAACTTTTTTCTTGTTGCCTTTTCCTCCCTAAACAAAATTCCTAACCAATCCTCATAATTGATCACTCATATGTGAGTTTGGGTTCCGACATGCAACTAAATGCCACATAAAGGCCAACAAAATATGATTTGCCACAAGAATCCTTCAAACTAAAAAAATCTTATTATTAGCCCAAGAAATCAACTTAGATTTAAGAAAGCTCATAAGTTTATTGAAATTTGCATTTTAGAAGAAAGTGAAAACCAACCAAAATTTTGAGGTATCTCATCCTTTTTCCTTCTTGAATCTAGTTTACCCCCACATCTTGGTCATAATCCTAGTCTCCAAGGCGCCTTGCTACCCAAATAACAACAAATTTCCCCTAGTTGATCTTGGCACCAAAAGTTAAATAGAAGGTGTCAAGGACTCTTCACATCTTATCCATGTTGTTCCCTTTGAGATATAGAGTGGTGTCATCAACAAAGGTTTAGTCCTTTAAAGATTCCTCTTGTAGGAAGAACTAGGCTTTCAACTTCATATTTAGGGTTATTCAACATGTGTTTAAAAACATCAGCAGCCAAAATGAATATATAGGGCGTTAAGAAACAACCCTATTTAATTAACTTAGAGAGGATAAAAGAACTCCCCACAACTCCATTAACTTTGATTGCCAAAGTGGCTAGCCAATACATAGAAGGTACCCAATTGATCCATGGGGGGCAAAAGCCAAGCCTATCCAAAGCCTTGAAGAGGAGACTCATTCTATCCTATCAAAGGTTTTTTCAAATTCTAGTAGCAAAAGAATGGAGCTTTGGTTGCTTTCATTAGCCCACTCCAAAGCTTTTCTTGGGCTAGAAAATTATGATCTAGAATGCATTTGCCCATTACAAAGCTTGTTTGATTAGGCCTTATTACAATTGGGAGATGAACTTGAATTCTATTAGTAAGGAGTTTGGCAAGAATTTTATAAATATTTAAACATAGTGATGAGAGGCCAATTCCTAATCTTGGAGTGGTGTCCAAATTTAAGAATTAGGGTGATCATCCCTTTATTAATAAAATCAAAGGTTCTCCGTAAGTATAACATGGTTTTGAAAGTGTGGAGCAAGGATGGAATTGTGACTTCAATATTTTGTTGATTTTTTTTGTGGGAAGCCCCTCATAATGCGGGGCTTTCACTCTTGGTAGGGAGGTGATGGCCTCTCGAACGTTTTTCAATGTTATATTCATTGTTAATTCTATATCTCTGTTGCTTAATTGGTCCCCATGACACAATTTCTTAGTCACTATTATTGATTGACCATATTATCTAATTGGATCACTTGCTTTGCTATTAGCAATCTCTTGTTTTTCAAACTCTCACTTTCAAATTTATGGGTGAAGCTTGGGATAATAAATAAATAATAATGAATGTGAAAAATATTGATGCAAACCTAGATACCCCAATGACAAGGGTATGGATGCTCTTAGTTTGATTTGGTTCAATTTGGTACTTAATCATTCATTGATAGAGGTCCAAATAAAGGGTGTGAGTTAAAACACTTTCAGATAGCTATGATAAATGATGCAAAACTGGCAAAAACAAGCCCAAAATAAACCAACAACCACCAACACACCATGAAACACTTTCTCATTTAAGGTTTCAATTCCTTAGCTAACCATAGTGGTGAGCTCAGTTGCTACCTGCCTACTGATGACCTCACTACAAGCTAACCATGTACATGCATGTAATTATCTAATACCTTACCCTAAGGTCAATTTCTTCAATAAATAATCCTCAAAATAGTGAAATGAATTTTTGTGAAAAATATGAAATTGACATGCTGAAAATCATCATAATTATCATAGGCTACACTGTGAATAATTTCACTACTACCCATTTGACAATGTCATAATAATAGATCATGGAAATTCCAATAATTAATTTTTTGAAAAAAACATAATTTTTCGTTTTGTCAATGTGGAAACTTACCCTAGGCTACGGTAGCCTAGTAGGGTTTCTTTTTTTGGGGAGATTGGACAAGACAGTTGGATCTTTTGAGGGTTTCAAAACTCCTTTAGAAAAAAAGTAAAATTAGGTTAGTGCAGAAAATAATATTAAGAAAAAGCTGGCTGATGATGACTAAGTAAGTTTGTCAGCAATAAGACATAAGCCTAGGTATCTGTGGTACTAAGAACTTCCCCTTTGTTTTTTGGCCTTGTCCATCAAGGCAAGGATATTGTGTCTAGATTCATTATAGAGTATAGTAGCTTAAGGGATTTTTATAGGCCCCCATAGGTAATAATAATAGGTCTATCTTTTGTGTAAGTATTCCTCTTGCAGGAGAAGAATTGGTCTCAAGAAGACTAGGCCTAAGTGAAGATTTTCCAAGTACAAAAATCTTCTGGACCATAG
>Ga0209611_10009955_pt1 | contig 14164 bp, 7 predicted proteins | sample S1TSphgellanicum_3_FD_187693 | JGI IMG/M metagenome (GOLD analysis project Ga0209611, IMG submission 187693) | Host-associated microbial communities from peat moss isolated from Minnesota, USA - S1T2_Fc - Sphagnum magellanicum MG (SPAdes) (version 2) | ecosystem: Host-associated > Plants > Peat... | reverse complement strand
CATGAAAATGAAATACCAAAAAACAATTAGAAAATTACACACAATTCCACACAACACCTTGAAGGTAATAATTTTCTAAGTTCTAAAAAACCCAAAATTAAGGTCTTGGAGATGCTAGCAACATCATCGAACCCATTGAAATCATTAACAGACTTGATAATGGGGAACTTATTGTATATGTCCAAGGGAAAAGGTTTGAATGACAACCTGTCATGTCTAATAATCACCAATTCTTAACAACTTTCCTTTACCCCTAAATTCCTTTGCTCAAATATATTCAAAACTCTCCTCCTCCTCCTCTTTTCATATTCAAAAGGTAATAACCTTGAAACCAATTTCATTAATCCTTGTTCACTTCATGAAATAAATGAAACTCCAACATTGAAGGTTGTGCACAACAAATTTCCCTCTTGAACAAAAACTTGCCGTCTAATCACTTCCAAAGAATTATAAAATAAGGCAATAAAAAAATCAAAATGAATATATCAAACCAAATAATGTGAAAATGTGAACATGAATTATTTTTTTGACATTATGATGATCAAATGCCACCCACAACATGATCATCATCAATAGACAAAAAAAGATCACTACATGAAAACAATCTACCCATAATCTTAAATTGACCCAATGTTACACAACCATTTGAATAAAACCTTTGTGTTATGGCATGAAGAATACACTTGAAGGTGATGTATTGATTGGTCATGACACTCATGTAACACTCAAAATCATCTAATAGCAAACTCCAACACCTTATGGATCTAATGGCTAATTACTTCATGTAAAAGTAGACATCATAGTAAATAGGGTTACCTTTTCTTGGGTGATTTTTAACTCTCTTCTAAATCTACAAGCTTTCAACACAAAGAATAAATGCATAACAATTTACAAGCATTGCTCTTCTTTTAAGTTGCATTGTTTTGAACTATTTCCAAATATGACCTTGCAACCCTCTCCAACATGCCTCCTTCAAATACTTTGCCACAACAACATGATACAAATAGGTCAACATCCACCAAGGTGTTGTAGAAGTTTAGTAACACTCTTCTAGTGAATTAAGTTTGTAAAAAAAATCTACAACTTCTAATTTTTGACACAATGTTCACCAAGCTACAAGCTAGTTGTTATTAAAATAAGGTTGCAAAAAAAAAAAAGTTTAATAATCAACATTTTTGTAAATAACAAAGAAACCAAAGGCATTGCATCTTACAATAATGTTTAAAACACCATATTGTTGGTTATTTCTTGGGAGAGTATATATGGTAACCTCAAGCATGCTTTTAGCCATCACTACCTTAAATTTTTTATTAAAAGAATGCATCAACCATCTTTTCCAACTTTTTACACCATCAAAACTTTAGTTTTTAACTCATTTTCAACATAAGAAAATGTGGTTTCCTTGCCATTCATTGATCAACAAAAATCTCTACCAAATTAAAAAGAAAATCAAATTCCTTCAGTTTGTTAAATTCTTTGAAAACTACTACACTACTTTGTCCTTCGATCAAATAAACAAGGCAAGCTCCATATAAACCATAACATCATCACATGTAAACCTAACCCTTTAACAACCACTTTTAGCAATTATGTGAAAATGGATGTCAACCATGAATGCATAAACAAAGGTTATGCATATGCACATGGAGAAATGCAAGTTGCGATTTGGAATCTATGAAGATGGGGAAAAAATGGAAAAAGGGGAAATATGGGAGGGTGATATCATAGCTCACTAAACCTACCTCCAAAAAAATTGCGAACACTAAACTTGTGATGAGAAAACCAACCTCATTATTTTATCACATGAGAACCCTTACAGGCTCCTTCATCTTTGAAAGGGATTGAGAATTTGCCTTTGCTGCTTTAGTTGAGTTCTTGTTATTAATTTGGATTCTTCATATGGTGTTTTAATTTGTGGTGTTTGTCTTATTTACCTCATATTTTTTTCATGTGGAGGAGGTAGGTTAAGGTTTGTTTAAACAACTTTTAGCACATGCACATGAAAACTACCTATGTGCAAGGCATATTTGCTTATGATCTTCCAAAGAAACCTAGCAAGCAAAAAAATGAATTTTTTTGCTTAACTACCCTTGGCTAACATTTGCCTACCTCTTGTGCTCCCACTTCTACCCTACCCATGACTTTTCATATTCAACTATAACAATCTACCCATAACCTCCAACATTCATCACTCAATTGCCTAGACCTAAGGTGCCCATCCTCCACTATAGTTAATTTTTCATTGCAACATAACATTACATTCAAGATGGGTCAAAAAGTAAAACATGCAGGGCAGAAAGGGCAAATTATTAGGTAGCACTTGGCTTCTATTAGCATTTTTTGTTGAGTTTGCTAGCAAAAAGAGAGAAAGGTAGACAAAAAACACACATGAGCATTGGAATCATTTCTAGACGTAGAAAACAATTGATTCACCAAAAACCTTAATACATAAATAATCTGGAACAACATCTACCTAAGTCAAACTCCATAGCCATGAAAGTTGCAAAGATGGAAAATTTGTTGTCAAACGAAAGACGAAATAAATTGATGTTCATGATCAACAAATTATAATCAATGGTTGAAAAAACTTTCATTTAATGTCTTCCTAAGGTAGAATGACTTGGATGCTTTATTGATTGCATATTTTTCAAAACTTACACATTTGGTAAATAAATAAATTAGGCAAGACACATGGGTCTGTTAAACAAATGGGTGGGACAATAAAGACTTTTTTGATATGTGCTACAAGAAATAAAAATGGCATACAATGCCCACTTTTATTCACATTTTTTACTAAAATGTCTTGCACATGTGGTCCAAGTCTAAAGCTTGAAAATATGAGCCTCATGAATATGAAAAACTAGTGAAAAGATTTTTAAAAATAATCCTTTCCTTTCTAGCCCCAAAATGTGTTTTTGGTCACCTTGAAATTCCCATATGATCTTTTTAATTCATCGACTCCACCTAATGAATATGTACAATCATAAAAGGAAACATGTTTATATTATACAAAAAAATTGGAATTGATTCAATGGGTTTTTACATTCCTTTTCATTCCAATTTCCTTTTGTAAAATCTTGTAATCTAAACACCTAAACCCAAACGGGTAAAAGGACTTAAAATGATTATTTCACCATATCTAATTTGACATTGGATACCCTTGTTTGCAAGATATTTCAATGTTCTACTTATAAAAACAAAAGCAACATACCATAATTATAATATAATCAACAAAATGAAAGCTCAAAAATTTCCTTTTGACTCTTCATTTTGATAAACATTCCTTTTAGGAACCCCAAGCATATGGATGGACCCCTCGGAACATCGAGTGTGGATAAACATCCTTATATTGATACCTAGCCTTGTTTATTGTCTTTGGAATACATTGCAAATTGTTGATAGTAGCTTGTAGCCATGGTGTTCAAATTGAGGGATTCCACAATTTGTCATGGTTATTTCTCGTTCCTAATTGCCTTTGCTTTTGCTTAGTTAGATAAAACATCACCAAGATCCAAATCATGAGCTAATGGGTGTGTTTGGTCTTCATGCTCACTTGCCATGTTTGTAAAAATATAGATCACACAAACCTCTTAAAAAAAAACAAACTTAATTTGATCAACCCAATCTTACTTGACTAACCCAAATCCTAAATGGCCCAAACGATGTTTAATTCCAATGAAATACAAACTAATTATAGAATAGGAGACCATCGATCACATGGGTAAAGCTTGAGTGTGTCAAGTAATTTTTAATTTTAATGAAACAAAGTCTTAAGTGGCTAAACTAAAGTTTAAATGGGTGAAACATAGCCCAATTCCAAAGTAGTAAACCATTAATCACATGGGCAAAGCTTGAATGAACAATGTTTAATTCCGATGAACAAAATTTTAAGTGGATGAAACAAAACCTAATTCCAAAACAATATAGCATGAATCACATGGGCATAGCTTCATTATGATAAATAATGTTTAATTTTAGTGAAATATAGTTTTAGTTGATTGGATCAAAGCCAAAGTGGTTAAAATAGAACCAAAATCCATTAAAGCAAATTATGAATCACATAGGTAGAAACTAATTGTGCTAAAAAATGTTTAATTATAGTGAAATAAAGCCTTAAATGGTTGAACTAAAGCTAAGTGGCTAAAATAACCTAATTCCATTAAAGCAAATCATAATCACATGGGCATGGCCTAATTGGCCAAGCCAACATTTGAAAGCTAGAAGTAAGTTTAATTGGTTCAAAACAAAAGCCTTATGTCATAACCAAGCCTTAATGGAATGAGAACATAATTGGGTTCATGATTCTTAATTCCACCATAATAGAACCAAAACCTAGATGAACCAAAATTTGAAAACAAATTTTTTCCAATGAAACAAAGGCTTTTTGTTAAAATTGGAAGCCTAAACCAAAAGAAAAATTTAATTGGTTGAACCAGAATGTAATGGAATTAAAAGAAAATTTTTACCTTATACTAAAATGTAGTGAAAGAAAAAAACAAGTTGAATTAATTAAACCAAAACATAATAGGAACAAAAGATAATCTCAACTTTGTTGAACCATGATGTAATGGGGTCTAAATTTTGTTAAAAATACCAAAATATTGTCATAGTAGAACCTTTTTTATACTATTTTCCATAGTCTTATTTGACCATGTAAAAACACAAAATGGATGAAATTGAGGGAATCTAGAATTGTAATGGTTTAAACTATGGTATTTATAAAAAAATTGATACATTTTGATTCATTAATATTGATGTGAATCAAAATATAATACAAAAAATACTCCATCAAGGACTAGGTCTTTTTTGTCCTTAGTGGCACACCTTAAAGAATTTGGACCTAATGGGAGCAAAAAAAAGTTCAATTGGGTGAACCAAAACTTAATGGAATAAAAACAGAAGTTTAATTAACTACACAACTTCCTTTTTTATAATTGTAGCATTATGACAAGGTTGTTGCAAAGTGAAAATGTAATCCAATTAATAATTAATGTGTTCATATTTATTCCAATTTCATAATACAATGATATATTGGGATGTAAACCACCATTAATATTTTAAATTTGTTACAAAATGTTTCCAAACATCCATAATGATATATCAAAATTCCACAAGTATTGAAAACTATCAAATTGTGACAATTTTTTTATCTACACCATAACATGCATTCATTTAGTCTTGTATTCCTTTCTGGTTTATACTTGAATAGGACACTCAAAATGTGTTCAATTGATTTGAATCATTCATTATAACACTTATTGGTTGAAAGCTTAAACATACATATCACGTTTTCATTGTTTAGCATTTGATAACATTCATTTTGCTTCAAGATTCAGGACACAAGACAAAAGGGTGTAATCGTTCCTATTGTGGTACCCCAATCATGAATGCACCCTTGCATCTTGCAATTGCAAACTATAGGTCGTAGCAATGGCAATGTGCCAAGTAAGGAAAAGAAACTAAAGGTTGTTGGTCATACTTGAAGGTTGTTGATCGTGACAATGGTGATGTGCCAAGTAAGGAAAATAAAAAAAAACTTTAAAAATTAAAAAAACTTCATTCTTTGTGTGGGCACAAACAAGAAAGCCTAATTCTTTGCATGGGCATCGACAAGCATGAATGAGACAAAAGATTAAGGACCAAACTCATTTTTGCACCAAAATTGTTACAAAACTGATTTCAGTCCTAGTTATTTAATTTCTAGAAATCTTGTACCTTGTTTTTCATTTCAAACCAAACTAGGCATTCTAGTTCCCACTCCAATGCACTTTATGAATAACTTTGATATTCTTTGAACTCTATAAAATTTCCAAGTTTCTTATTGAATTTATAACTTTCACTAATCTATTGTTTAAATTTTCATTTTGCATCTTTAAGAAAATTTGTAATTATTTTGACATAGTAATGTTTTATAAGATTTAATATATAAATTTTTAAACTCTTTTATTTGGACTATCTTGGTCTCACTTTAAGTCAATAGCAATAAAGGAAAGTTTAGGTAAGGATTGATACATTCCCAAAATCAACATTTAATTTAAGCAACAATCATTTTCTCCTAGTTTCAAAAGAAACTTTAAAAACCCGGTAATTGATCATTATTTCATCACAATTGAATCAAATTTGTAAAAGCTCCAAAACACATTGATTTGATACATTGTTTCATTCATAATGATTTGACCATTTCATTTGTACAAACTAAATTGAAAGGGGATCGAGTCTAATTTGAACCAATGTTGTGCAGGTGTAACTTTACTTAGATATACCCACCGAGTATGGATAGGGTATACTATATATCCCAACTTGATTTTTTACAATAAATATATCCTAATGAGGTGCATATCCTAGGATATGTAAATCTGAAAATTTATAACCTATTTAGAACCTCAAATATATTTTTAAAATACCCTTACTCAAAACTAGATATGTCTTGGCATCTAGGTAAAAATATTATGGATAAAAAATATTAAACCTAATTATGTTGCCATATGGACTACCACTATTGTGTGTTGCTAATTGCATCACTATTGTTTCACACTAGCATTTTTTTCCCCAACTTTTGTTGTTGATGTTCTTTTGAAGCTTGCATAGATTAATAAAGACCTTCATTTGATAATGCAAATATCCATGAACAAGAGGCCAAAAAAGTCTTCCATTGTTGTCCAAGACTAAGGAAAGGGCCAGAAAAACACTTGAATAATTGTCTCATGTTAAAGGTTCAGACTTATTTATTTGGAGTTATTAGGTTTCAACAACACTAAACAATCACCTTTCCTTGTGGAAAGTTTTATTGTGTTTTTTTTCTTTATGGTTATATAATGTTTTCTTCTTACGATTTGTTTATTGAATTTATTTCGTTTCCAAGGATATTTGTTGCACATTGTGTTTATTAGAGCCCAAAAGAAGAGACTTGTGCAAAAAAAGTTTCTTCCGCGTCAAAAGAAAAGTTTGTGCAATAAAAGAACAAGATTTTTGTCTTTTTTCATTTTTTTAGCCTCTTTGTGGACTGACTGCTCTTATTCACCATTGGAGTAAATATGGTACAATGCAAAAGTTCTTTTCCTTTCTTATTTTTTTGGCTTCTTTGTGGACTCACTATTTTTTTCACCATTTTTATCAAATCAACTACATGTTTTTCTTTCCTTTATGGGCCCACATAACTTTTGTCCTTTTGTTTTACATATATTGCTTCCATCTAGAGCCAATGGGGAAAATAAATTCATCATTTATTTATTTATTGAATGGCTTTATGTAGCATGAAAGCAAGAATGTAATTTTGTGTTGTGTTTACTACCCACTATTAGAAGAAAAACTATCATTTGTAACTAGTTGTTTGTGACTGTAATAGTGCAAACAACATAATATAGTCAAAATGACGATTGTTTGTGCCTATTATGGTTACAAACAATAGTTTTAGTTGTAAATGACAAGTTTTTCTTTTAGTGCACATGGGCTTTTATGTGATATTACATTATTTTGAAAGGATTTTTTTTTTTGATATCCTTACAAGTCAGAAACAAAAACTCTGGATCCTTTACAACAATGAAATCCCATACAAAGGAAGTAACATGACATCAATCTTACCATATTTCATATGTCAATTGAATCATATTCTTATTGATGTCAATCTTGCTATTCCTTGTGGTTTTTTTTGGCCTTTTTATGGACCCATAGTTCTCTTCACCATTTTTGTCAAATCAACTATATGTCATCTAACATTTGGATTTTATATGCATATGTTTTTTTCCCTTATGGGCCCACATGACTCTTAAATTGGATGCCTTGGGCATTATGTGTATCCATATGGGGATTGAAGGTGGTTAGTGCATTTTGATTATATGTATGCAAGAAGGGAGTGGTGCATTGTGTTGCTAGAATTTCAAAGTGGAAAGATGTGAAGTCAACATATTATGAACATGGTGATTATATCTTGAACATAAAATGTATATCTTATCCAAAAAGGCTTCATAATATTTTCATTTTGTGTGTATGCTTAGCATTAAACAATTGAGTTCATTTTAAAAATTGATCCTTGCATTTTGACAAAAGGATTTATGCATTACATCCCATTGAATTTGGGCCTTTGAAAATTATTTTAACATAGGCAATTTTTTTAATTAAATAAATAAAAGGATACATACCCATTTTTTACCCCAACGATGGGTATATGATAAAGGGAATTCATATATTACCCATCTACCAAAAATCAAAAATTGTATATACCCAAACCCTAACCTAATGGAAAAAAAAAATGCTAATATATCTTTACCCTACATGTAAATAAATTGAACATTTTTACATATTCTTACCCTTGGATATATCAAAAACAATATATATGCACAATAGTGGTTTGAACCTAATTTTAACAAATATTTATCAAAGATCAAATGTATGTAGGAGGCACTGACATGTTATATAACAAATGTTTTGTAGGTTTCCAAGACATGGGAATTGTATTTCAATGGAAATTTCCCAAAATTCAAGCAAAATACCTTGATTTGTTTTTTCAATTTGGAACACTTAATGTTTTGAAACTAAAACATAATTATAGATTAACCTAATGGGTTGATATTGAACTAATTATTTTGATTAATTAACAAAAAGAAATCCAATCAATCTAAATCATTAAATGAATGCTCTAGATTCCTTACAAGATGTCTTGAAACTTCAAAGGAGTAAAACAAATCTAAATTACATTTCTTGGAAACATGGAAGTTCAATATGTGTTGTAACCTTCTTTCAAAAAAATTCAATGCACTACTACAAAATGTGGGTGCAGTTCACTAGTCCCCGTTCACTAAACCAGTGAATTCACTACTTTTTCACTGGTTCTTGTCCATTACAACTAGTGAATTCACACAAAATCCAATGAAATCGCTTGGCGTATAGGGACACATTTTGTTGTAGTGATGGCATAAAATGTAGTCAAATGGGACACCATCTCTTTTAAGCAATTCTAAGACTTAAAATAGGGAATGTGGTTTGGGAGTTTTAAGAATGGCTCCATTTCACACATTTTTTTGGACATCATTTAAGTGTGTTTCCTTGTTTTCATGTCCTTCACCAAGCCTTTAGCTTACCTTCAATCCAAGTCTTAGCTTACGCTAAATTTGGTTACAAATGACATTGCCCTTAGTAGAATAAAAGGTGAATGCCTTCATTAATGATATAACTTTTGGGTGAAAACACGGTTAAAGGAACTAGGGGTGCAAAGGTAAAAGTCCTTTTCGAAGGACTACACATGAGATGTGTCATTTTTATGTTAGTTTATAATTTTAAAATTTATATTTCGAGCACCCCCTTTAACATTAAATTTTAAATATAAATACATTTTGATTAAAATTTTATTTCATATCATGAATATTATTCATTCATGCCCTTTATCATATAAATATGAACAACTTTTGTTAAAAGCACATTTTCAATATCCATAATTTTTAAGGTCAAAAACACTTTTGAATCCAATGTGTTCAAATTAGTTATAAAAATAATTTTCATTAGTTCAAGTTTTATTGCCCTTCTAATCATCAATGTTAAAACCCTCTCCAATTTTCAGATGGAATGGTGCACATTTGGTAGAAAAAAAAGATGTTTCAAGGTTTAAGTGCTTTGAACATGCAAAAACATTTTTTATTAGTGTCAAGCTTTGAGAATGTAAAATTTGCAATTAATGAAAAATATTCCAAAAAAAATTATGACAATCCAAACTATTATGTTTCCTTTGTGATTTTTCAAACATACAAAAATGTAGTTTTAAAAAGTGTCCATTCATTTGGGTGACTCCTTTGATTGTGTTTTTACCTTTTCGTGAAACATAATGTGCTCAATTTAGATTTCTTCTTGGACTTGTTTGGCCACATGCATGAAGGTCTACATCATTATAACTCTTTAAGGTTATTCAAACATCATTAAATTTTGACCTTTGTAAGGAATTTGTTTTTAGTTTTTCGAAAGACCCTCAATGTGAGCTTCGATTAAAAACTAAATGAACTTGGTCTAAGGAAGCCCATTTTGCTTGAGGTGATTTTTTTCAAATTTTTGTCAAATGGGTGTGATCATAATCATAGGAGCCAAAAATGGTGTCAAGTCTTAGAGGAAAAAATAAAAAATTGTAAATAAGCTTATGTATTGTGATTTGAAAACCATGGAAATCATGCCAAGTTGTGCTAAATGATTAACATGAGTTTTGAAAACTTCAAATTTAAAAAACTTAAATCTAATTTAAAGTTTTGACTTTAGTTTTATGGAATTCTAAAAAATTATGTTATTATTACCTCAAATAATGTCCATTTCAAAGGGCCTCTTAATTTCTTTAAATAAAAACTTATTGATGATTTTTAAAAAATAATTAGTGATAGGAAACTACATGTCAGATTCACAATGTAGGGTGCAAATGAGATCAAATGAGCCAATGGCGTTACTTTAAAAAATGATTGCGTGTCCTTTTGTCCCAAAATAAATTTTTTATTCAATTGAATTTTTGAAATTTTTTTTTGCAAATTTTTATAATAAATGCTTATAATTGTCCAAGTACGTGACATATTTTTTTGTTTATAATTTTTGAATAATATGAATTCTCGGAAGTTGATTCCTTGTAAATTTAATGTTTTGTCTTTAAACATGATAACAATTTCAAATCATAACCAAAAATTGATTTTTAAATTTTTTATGTTTTCTTGTATAATAAGTTACAACTTTTCTTAACATATCATGTGCATTGTACCCCATTTATGTGTGGTAAAGGACTTTTGAAGTTCTAAAATTTTAGATCAATTTTGCAAAGTTCTTGGAATTTTTAAAGTTTTAGAATTCCACATATTTTAAGGTATGAATGCTTTTTGAATGTGGTTAATACATATTTATCTTTTTAATTTTTTTCTCATCAATTTTGTTTTATTATATGAGTCCTTTTGATAATCCCTTTTAAAATTAATTCCTTTTGATGTAATAGGTGTTCACTTTCAAAAGTCCTATATCGAAACTTAAATTTAAGTTTTTTTATCAAATGGATTTTTGGATGAATTCATTAATATTCATATGAATGAAAAATGAATAACTTGCTACAATTTCCATGGTTTTAAATGGTAAAACATAAATATTTATTTAATTTTGATTTATTTTTTTTCATTGTTCAACTCTCGTTTTGGAAGAGGTGCCTTTCTTTATCAAAAACAAAGAAATGAACCTACTTTCATCCGACGAGTTCCGGGTTTGAGCTCTGGGCAACCCAATAATTTTATATTTTCGTTTGATTATGATTACACCTTACAATAAAAAAAATTAATTTGTTTAATTTGAATTTTTAAAAAAATTGTTTGATTTGCATTATGTATGAATTCTAATGGGGTGTTATGTAAATGATGTACTTGAAATAATTGTAGTTTAAAATTAAAAGAAAAATGAACCATGAAGTAATGAACATATCAATATTATTTCAAATTTTGATCATTTTCCAAATGAAATTGGGACACATGCACATTTTTGAAAACAAAAATAAATTCAATATTAGTTATCACATGATGTATTGAGCCAATGCCCAACATATTTGATAGCAAGTTGCAAAACATTTCATTAAAAGGGTGAAAGCACACTATGATGGACTTTTTTGGAAATAATAGTTTTAATTTTTTAAGGTTAATCAAGCCTTTTTGTATAAAATTCAAATGCATTTGAAAAATTTAACAAAAATAGATGAGGAATTGAAACTTAAATTTCACCTCCCAAATTTGAAAAAATTACAAAACATTAATATTCAATCAAAGGTGAACTTTGTAATGTAGGGTACATCCAATGTCATAGTCCAACTATATATTATGGTTATGGACTTTTTGTTGTGGAGATGTAGAACATGTCCACAATTTTTTACCACCACACATTAAAATATCATAACATTTAAGATGAAAAAATCAAGCAAGAAAAGGTCTTTCAATTTTTTAAAGATTCAAAATGAAGACTTGAGAATCATAAAGTTCATTTAAGTATCTAAATTGATGTTTTGAAGGCTCATATTTTTAAAGGTGTTTGGAAAGGTTTTAATTAGGGTGATATGAACTTGAACATGGAAAAAAAATGTGAATTTCAACATCATTTATATGTTTTTATTGAAAAATCATTAGCTTTGGACTTTAAAAATGGACTTTGGGTGCAAATGGAATATCATGAGCCATTACCACCCCTTGAGGCTTGGGTGACTATTCATTGGGTGTCTATTCTAAAATATTTTTGGAATATGTTTAGCTAATTTTTTAAAAAAAATCTTGAAAAATCTTGAAATTTTTCATCACACTATCATGTTATGGTTTACATCAAAAAATTGCTAAAAATATGTCACTTCAAAAAATCAAGTCCATTTACAAATCTTTTTATTATTTAATAACATTGGTTACAATGTTTCCAAAGTGTTTTTGGGTATTTTTTCATTCATTAAAATGATTTCAAAATTTTAAAGTACATATACCAATACATTGAAAATAACATTATGTAAAAGAAATTCAATTTGATTTTTTTTAAAAAAAATGTTAAATACGAAAAACCAAACATTGGTTACAATTGTGTGTGTGAGTTAGTGTGATTGCACCCTTTTCAATTACCCATTTTGGTTCACCTTAGTATGCTTTCATCCAAAAGTTTCATTTTTCATGAAAATTTTATTTTAACAAAAGGATCACATTGTAATTATTGTATTCATTCACTTAAAACTCAATTTTGGGACCAAAAAATTGAAATAGTTGCTTCTACATTTGATAAGGTTTTCAAAGGGGCGTAAGTGCAAGTTAAGGTGATTCATTTTTAACAAATAAAACAGTCCATACAAGTCGATATGAATGCACATTGTAAATGAGATAACATAAGGTGACTTTGTTTATGTGACCTTACTATGATGGACTAATTTCAATAGTTTAAAAAATAATAATCTTATGTTTGCCAATATGATGTGGTAGACATCAATTGGTTACATGAAGTGATGGGTTTAAAATCCACAATTTTTATGATGTTCAAAAATGCTCAATTTTTCATGATATATTATAATATTATGTAACTTTTAAAATAATTATTATAAATGATTGTATCATTTTGCAAGCATTTCAAATTTTTTAAAAAAATGAAAAAACAACAAAATCATCCATTATAGTGCATTATGCATTTTTTGAATACTTTATGTTCATTATATTCAATTCAAATTATTCCACATGTTTCCATAAAAATATAATAGAAAGGCCATCATGGAAACATATTTTAAACTTGTAATATGTTTGTAAAATATTTGTCACCAAAAACATAAAAATCAAACATTAGTTACATTAGTTGTAGTATGTGTTATTATGATTACACCCATGTATGATAATGTTAAAATGATAATTTATTATGTTATCATTGTTTTAATGAAGGATTACATGGTGGTTAATGAACTAATAAAGTCAATAAAATGTAATTAAGAAAACTATTTGGATTGTTGATGAATTCAAAGTGAAGATTCATATTCAACATCAACATTGTCAAATTCTTAATTATTTATGTTGTAATAGATTTTAATGGGAAGCATATTCAGAAATAAGAATAAATTGTAAAAAAAAGTTGGACATATAAATGAACTTTTGAAATGATGACCCTTTGTTTGTCACATATGCATATAGTATAAAAATGTGAACTCAAAAAAATGTCATAATAGTATAAAAAACAAAATAAACCACTAGTAAATAAGGAATTTAAAAATAAAATGTATTAAAAATTTCCCAATACAAGAAATTCTGATTTAATTTTTTTTAATATGCTATGATTTTTAAGAAATTTAATCATTTATCATCCATTTCACATTGAAAATTTCAAATTTTCACATGAAATTTTAACCAATCATATGTTGATTGATATTTATAAGGTTGTCTACCAATATTTTTGACCAAAAGCATAAGAGATAATTGTAAAAGTATAATTGATATTATCATTTTTTGTAACATCTATGTTCCTTTGTAACCCGAAATTAAGTTACGTCAGACTCCTGGACATCATTGATAAGGGAAGTTAGGTCGTTTGTTAATTAAGCCGTTGGTTTTTATGACGGCTGCTTTTGCATGGGGAGCTTTGCTGGATTGGGGAGAGGAGTTGTACTGAGGAATTTGCATGACGGCTGCACTGAATGGGTATGGAGCTTGAATGGCGGCTCCAAATT
>Ga0209611_10009954_pt1 | contig 14167 bp, 9 predicted proteins | sample S1TSphgellanicum_3_FD_187693 | JGI IMG/M metagenome (GOLD analysis project Ga0209611, IMG submission 187693) | Host-associated microbial communities from peat moss isolated from Minnesota, USA - S1T2_Fc - Sphagnum magellanicum MG (SPAdes) (version 2) | ecosystem: Host-associated > Plants > Peat... | reverse complement strand
GGTTTTTTTTTTTTTTTTTTTTCCGGCAATTTTGTCTTATACCCAAAGTGACGATGATCCACAGGAAGATTTATCCAGATTTGGCTAGAAGCCAAATATGAAAGTAATTAAAAAAAAACATCCCAGGTCTGAAATTTTGGCTAATTACTTCAACCATGCATATAAATCTGGCGGTTTTTCTTTATTTTTCTGGAATTATGGCTATTGAAAATCTTTAACGCACATGATTTTTAGCACATTTTTGTTTTCAATATAGGAATTTTGGCTACATATAGCCAGCGGATGAAAAGGCTGCTTGGGCACGCAACTAACTGCAGCTGCAAACTTAAGCAACGTAAACAAACCCGAGTTCACCTTACTTGAACCATAAATTTTGTGGTGGTTCAAGTAACGTGTAAATTTAACCGGCGGGTAACTTTCCTGGGATACGGATCTTTTCCAGGACGATATCCAGCCCTGAGACGTTAAGTGTTGTGTTTTCCGTTTGCAAGGTCAGGGTTTCGAGTGTCGACTTGCGCTGCTCTCAGAGCTCTTTCTCTCTCTTTTTCTCTCAACCTGCTGCTGCTGCCGCCGCTTGCATCAGGTTTTTGTTGTCTGGCTACGGCGGCGTTGCTGTTGCGGCGTTGCGTGTTTCCTTTCTTTAGCTCCTCAGCAAAGCCACCATGCTTGTTGCAGCATTTAGGCAAGTCTTGTACTACTTTTATCGTGAACAAAAGACAAAGGAATATTATAGCGCAAGTCTGGTTATACTACTCGATGATCGGTAATCGTGCCCACAGTTTTTCCCTTGCTAAGTTTTACATATGATCATACTGATCGTCTTGTAGTGAATGGATAGAGCGTAATTGAATACATACACGCGTTTCCAAGGATGCATTCTAATTTCCAGCTTGGGTTCTCTGGTCTATGGGTCGTTTGGTGTTGGATGCAGTTGATCGGACTGAGATCCATCTATGTGGAGGTTTGCAGGATCGTGCATGCCGGATCACCCTGGCAGCAGGAGTTGTTCAAGCTGTTGGTTTGTACATCTTTGTGCAGGTTCAAAAAATCACTGGTACTAACTACTAACCGCGTACATGTGTGTGGCTGCTTACATCTACTTATGTAATAGTCTGATATGATCCATCCTACCTACTTAGATGACCTATGGGGTTCACCAGCTACCCCTCAGCACTATGTCCCAAGGGGACACAGCAATTTGCCTGGCAGGGCAGCCTCATTACCACCAAGTTGAGTGGTAGCACAAAGTGCGAACCACCTGGCTGGGTGGTAGTGAGGGATTCCCTGCTGCCCTGCATGGCAAACCACTGTATGGCTGTATCCCTTGTGACATAGTGCCACGCCCAGCCACCTTACGAAGCAGAATTTAGGCAGTAGAGGGACCATTAGCTTTGAGCAATAAACGATTTTCAATCACATATAGTGTCAATTTTTGAAATGGACAGCTGATGGTTCTGTTAAATTATAGACATTGAAAAGGACATCTGATCATTATGTTAAATCATAGACATAGAAATGGACAGGTGATAAATCAAGAAGTCAAGTTACCTTGGATCCATGAGAAATTTTTGCCAATTTAGGATGTCTATAATGTGACAGAATTTGACACTCAATACAACACCCATGTGCCCACTTGGGCCAGATTGAACCAGCACCCATGAGTGCACCATCCACCAGATACCCATTATCTCAACTGAGTTTTAATATCTGGTTTCTCCTTGATAAGTTCACAGTCTGTAAAGCACTGCCTGGATTTTTCCTTTGTATTTTCAGCTCCCTTACCTGCCTGAAGAAACCTGTTTTCAGCAATGGGGATCTTCTACCGTGGAAGGTACCAGCCAGGCTGTATTGGGATCTTCTGACCAGCTGAAGGTACCAGCCGCCTGTCACTATTTCTAAAAAGTGAAAAAATTCCAGCTCTGTTTTACTTAGGAAAAGGACCTGATTACACGCCCTTCTCCTATGTGTAAGAAGTAGGTCCTATGTATAGCTAGACAGGTAGGAAAATGGGTGATGTTCATAAGTAAGTAAATAGTTTATACATAGTGGGTAATGGCTGTTTTTACTACCAACCCAGTTGTTCGGTAGTCAAGAAAACAACTGAGCTAACCACCGTGGCTAGCTACGGAACTGAAACCCAACTGGAAACTGTTTGCTGACCGTGTAAAGAACTGTTCAAATTTTTAGAGTGTATTTTAAGGTTGGTTTTCAGGTGTAATTTCCTTTGGGACCTTACGACCCTGTCTACTTTTGATCAATGCAGAGGTGGAACTGAGATAACAAGAAGTCGAATAAAAGATCGATGGCCGGAACCATCACAGGGGAGACAAAAAGGGAAGGCCAAAGAAAGGCCAAAAAACGAGGTGGAACTTATAAGTTTGTTCTACTTCTTTTGACATCTATCTTAATGCAATTTTTTTCTTTCTTTGATGAAAACTTTGCATTTACTTCAACAAAAAAGTATATTTTCATACTAAAAATATTCTTTTAATTGTTCTTGAGAAATTGGAGGGATCAGTTCAAGGAAGTTGGCTCTTTAGACGAGAGAAAACTCGGGAGTATTAGTTCAAGGAAAGTTCTTTATTGTATAGAGTTGGGGATCCGGTTTAGACTTTAAACCAACCTCGGCATTGGTGGGTGCAATGGTGGTGGTACCAAGAAGAAGATTGAAATTCTACACTTGTAATGGCAGCATTTGGGTTGTTTGAATCGTTTGATCATCAGAGATGATGGAGGATGTAATGGAAGCTGCAAGCAAAGGAGATGTTGTGCGAGTGAAGTACCTTCTGGAGACTTACAACTTGTATGTGAATGCCAAAGGTGAAAGCAAGTCGACGCTCTTGCATGTGGCAGCAGAGAAAGGACATGTGCAAGTGGTGGAGTTGCTATTGAGTCGTCCCATGATAGATGTGAATATTGGCGATGAATACCAGCGCACGCCACTCCATGTTGCGGCTTGGCACCAACAGACCCAAGTGGTGCAATTGTTGTTGCGCCATCAAAATCAACATGCGCTAGACGTGAATGCTGCAGCTATGTTCCAACTCACACCCTTGCATCTAGCGGTGTGTTGCAGATGGGGGTGTAAAGGAGTTGTGGAGCTTTTGCTAGCACATGGATCAGTGAACCCCAGGGAACAAACGGAAGAGTTGTTCACGGTTTTTCACTTGGCTGCCGATAGCGGACTTGAAGACATGACGCGCTTGCTACTGGATAAGAGAATCTGGCTTCCATTGGCACAGTCCGACGAGTCGTTGGTGACGAATGTGGCCTGTGTGGACTGCATCGGCAGGACACCCTTACACTATGCTGCGCGTGGGGGGCATGTTGGAGTGGTGAAACATTTTGTGCAAAAGCTGGCTCTAGAATCCGCGTTCTTGAATGCCGAAGACCATGATGGTCTTACAGCGCTGCATTTGGCGGCTCGCGAAGGCTATGCTGGCGTGGTGCGAGAACTGCTGGCGAGTTGCGAAACCAATGTGAATGTTGTGACAAGAGGGAGCAGCTCAGGACAGGGGCCACGGAACCGAACTTTTGTTCCACAACCGATGCTGGAGCAATTATATCGTCCTAATCTTCGAGATTCCGTGATAGAAACAAGTTCTGGTCTCACCCCTTTGCATCTGGCTGCACGCGAAGGCCATGTGCACGTGGTCGTGGAGCTTTGTAAGCGAGATAACATCGACATCAATGCAAGGGATAGGGAAGGGTTCAGCCCACTGCATTTGGCAGCGGGTCGTGGGCACCATGAGGTGGTGGCTTTCTTAGTGAAGAGACGACCCTGTGGTGCTATCGTGAGCATCACAACTCACGACAAGTCCACCCCTTTGCATCTTGCGGTAAGAGATGGCGATCATCACCAGACAGTCATACATCTTCTGGGCATCGATAGTAGCAGCAAATCATGGAGCTCCAGGGACATTGGCAATTGGTGGGTAAATGCCAAGGATGGACATGGCTTGACGGCATTGGAAATTGCAGTGACAGAAGGGCGTGTGAATGTGGCATTTCTTCTTCTAGAGTGTGACGCTGAAGTGAAAGAAGAGCTTTCTGCTGAACACATGTACAGCAAGTTGCTACAGCTAGCTTCAGAGCACAAGCGTGAAACGACAGTGAGATCCATTCTGAGGAAGATAGAAGAAGAAGTTATGAAGAAGGGGACTGTCGCACATAATCCACCAGAGCTTTTAATATGGGCTGCCAAGGAAGGTCATCCCCAATTAGCCAAACACATTGTGGAGTTTGAGAAAGAGAAGGTGAACATCCGAGACGAAAACCAAGAAACCCCATTACATCATGCGGCACGCAATGGGCATCAAGCTGTTGTGGAAGTGCTTCTGGCTATGGATGACGTTCTTGTCAATGCGGAGAATCTGAACAATCAGACACCTTTACATCTTGCTAGCATCCAAGGTTGCACTGGTGTGGTGAAGGCACTTAGTTTGGAGAAAGGTGGCCGTCTGCGTGCTACTGTCGAGGATAAGGAGGAGAGGACTGCTCTCGAATTAGCTATCCTATATGAGCACAAAGACATCGAGAAGCTGCTCATGGAGAGAGGAGATGTGACTGAGTATTTGAATGGTCTCTATAGGGATAGACAAGTTTATGTGGATGCTGCAAATGCCATCTTAGTAGGTGCAGCTTTGATTGCCAGTGTCACATTTGCAGCATTTCTGCAACCACCTTTGGGCTATACTGCATACTATGGTTCTCAATTCTTGGAACCTGCACCAGCACCTGAGCACACTTATGAAGTCTATGTGGGCATGCAACAACACCCTAGCATTCAAGTCTTTTGGGTGCTCAACAGCCTATCTTTCTTCTTTTCCATCTCAACTATGGTGTGTGGTGCTACTTGTGCTTTGCCGATGCGCGACGGATTCATCAATAGGAGGAAGGTGGAGAACATTTCCATTTCTTTGCTTTGGACTTCCTTGTTTCTTCTATTGTCTGTAATACTTGTGCTTGGAGCTTTTGCAACGGCTGGATATGTTGTGCTACCACCTATTGCCAAATATAGATTGATTATGATCCTATCTACATGTTTTGGTGGAGTGGTATGTGGCTATACCATAGCTCACTTTGGTGGTAGACTTCGTCATCAATTGCGCCCTGGATGGTGGAATTGGAGAAACATTCTCAATGGGTTGCTGAAACTTAGTTGATAATACATTCAATCATTTAACTAGATCTTAGATTGACACTCTCATAAAGAAAGCTCTTACTTCCACCTCACAGGTCACAAGTAGGCATGATTTCCTCCATGGTAGATGAGATTCCCTTGAGCTATCTTGGTGGATGGTATGCGGTGAAGCAATAATGGGTCTGTCCAAGGAAAGATTGTTCCCCTTCAAACGTGAGCATAAGAAATTGTCTCCTTGTAAACACACATGCATTGTGGTGCCTTACTAATTTTGTCAAGAAACTAAAAACCATGCACCTTTTGTGGTTGCCTCTTAGATTCAAGCAGGTATTTGGTATAGCAACTCCACATGAGCATTCCTACATATGAGACCCTTATGTTTAGCATATGAGCCACCACATGAGAGATCTCATTGCTACACATGAGACCCACAACATTGCTATATGTTTTGGCATAATTTCCTACATAAGGGTTTTCTTGAACTTGCTGATTCTAACATCATGGATGGCGGTCACGATTCGCTACACAACTACAATGTGTCACTAAATGCAATCTATATGGACAAATGTAAATGCTCATATTCATTTGCAACAAAAGCTCAAATGTGTTACGCAAAGCAATGTGCTTCAAGACTAGTAATTAATAACCTGTGTGGCCAAATGTAATGTGCCATGCCAGGATTCAAGAACATTTCCTTTTGTACATATAGTGGCACCCAAACTTATGCTTTTGCATATCAACTTTGTATTCTAAGAAGTTGTTTCTGTAGTTTTGAGGCTTCAACCTCAACACCATAGAATTCCTTTTGCAGTTTTGGAGGATCCATGTCATTCTTGGAGTGTAGGGGGATAGCAGAAGTATTTACAAAAGGCTAATACAATAGCTCTCTTTCCTGAAATTTTGCAAAGATTGGAAGTTCTCACAATGTCCGCCTTCTTAGTAGCTTTTGTTGATAAATTTGTTCCTGCTGCGTTTTTGATACACAATGTGTAGAGGCAGCATTTGTGGCCTTTCGGTTTTCTTCTGAAATTTTCTTGTTTTGATTGGGGTTTGTTGAATCCTTTCTTAATGGTAGAAACCTTGGAAAATTGGTAAGTAACAACTCAATTTACAACTGGATTTTAATTATAAAGAATAATTTTTATTACAAATAACTCCAATCACTATGGATATTGGTGCCATTGGATACCTAGTCACAAAAAAAATCATATTATGGCATGGAAGTCCCATCAATATTTTAAAATTTTGCAGTCCTAGTTCATTTTCTCATCGACTACTATGGATGAACATGAGTATGGCGTGAAACCCATGTAGCCTATGTGGAACTTCACTTTGAAAGTACGTTTGCAATTATATTTATAATTACATTTTAGACAACCTTATGGATAATCCTATCATGCCTAACTATCTAACCTATCAATGTAGTTATCTACTTATTTATCTAGGTAAATAATAAAAATATGTAAATAATAAGTGCCTATTTTACCCTAGGCTATAAACTTCCTATTCCTACCTATTTAACCTAGCCTACTAGGCTAGGTACTTATTATCTACTTGCTTAGGTAAAATAATATGTAGGTATGTAAAACATGTCTACCTTAGCCTAGCTAGCCCAATCTAGCCTAGCCTATTGAGCCTACCTAACCTAGTTTATTTAACCTATCCTAGCCTACTTAGCTTAGTTTAAACTAACCCTTAGAGTGGAAGTATAAGGATTACAACCCTTCACCTATACAAGGATAAACCAAGTTTTAACAATTGGACCACACCATTATAATGTGATAAATAATCAACTTATTTATTTCACATCTTGTTACATACACTAATTACATAAATAGTTAGAAAGGTAGGTAATATGTATCTAGCTTATAGGTAAGTAAGTAGATATGTAATGAAATAGGTTATTTATCTATTTTGGCCTACTTGTTTATGTGCCTACCTACTTAGGTAGATGACCTCCATCGGTAAAAAAGGTAGGTAAGTAATAGGTGCCTACCTTAGCCTACTTTATTAGAACTACCTAGACTAACCTAGCTTCATAATGTATTTAGCCTACTAGGCTTACTTAGCTTAGGTAGGGTACTAGGATTACTTAGCCTAACTTCGCCTACTAATCCTACTTAGCTCTACCTACAAACCCTACAATTTGTTTTGTCTAGCCTACCTATTAACCGATGAATGAACTTTGAATTACAATAGCAAAGGTGTCACATGTGATTTAGACATGTACATATGGTTGCAAATATCATAGTTGCAAAAGTAAATTGGAGGCTAATGGATTTGCAACTATACATAGATGCACATTGGATACCAATGGATGCCATCAATAATGAATCATGATGTATGCTCACTTTTCAATAATGTTTTCATTTAAACTTGTGATAGTCACAAATTGTAGTGACATGTATGAAAAAATTTGAATCATCATAATGTAATTACTATGATTACAAACACTTGTAACTATGATGACACATAGGATTGCTACAAGTTTAATCATAAAATGAGTTGATTTGGAAATTAAATCACACATTAGTTGTAAACATAAGGTCAAAATGGACAAGATTTCTTCTAGTGTTTGGAAAGCACCTTACTAGAGGGTAGAATTTCATATTTTAGCCTAAAGTGAGATTTTATGCAAGATCTCCTCATGGCTCCTTATTCAAGCCCTCCCTTCCAGCATGGAGTGGGAGATTTCGTGTAAGGTTTTGTAAAGCCTCTTTGTAAAGCTCATGTAAGGGTCATTGGTTGTTACATTTAAAATGACATTATCGTCAAGGCATTACACCTTGGACATTAAATTTTTGCCTTGATTCCTTGGAAAAAATATTCATTTACAAAGTATTTGATTTTCATTAATGCACATCCAAGATCTTGATTAAGAAAATTAGTTTATTAAATCTAGATTAAAAGTTTGTAGTACCATTCTTACAATTGGTAACAAGTCTTGGTATTTTGCATAGTGTTTGGTAATGTGTGAGAAAGCATTGTATGGTAGAAATAAATTAGGATGGACCAAAAGTGGGATTTAATAATCCTTTAATTTTGAGATTTCATTTCCTTTGTATTTGAAGTCTACTAAATTGGTCTAACCTTCAAATTGGATGAATTGATGTTGAAATTAAGATGTTTTTCCATTTATGAGTTCATATTACAATAGTTTACACTTTTGATAACATATTGATAAATTTTGGTTTTGAAAAACATCAATCTGAATATCAAGATAGACTTTGCCATATGATATGCTTGTTTAAAATTTATTCTATAGGCCTTCCAAATGAGATTTTTTTGTAATCGGAATGAATGAATTCTTAATGACAAAAAATTCTGAAAATTCAATATTTTCTTCACTTTAAATTTAAAAACTATGAGATCACCTTCATGAAACCCTACTCATAATAGGCTTTTAAATAATACCAAAACCATGCCCCAATTTTCATAGAAGTTTCATAGAATTTTTAATTTTGATTTTATATAATGGGGTAATTACATGGTATGGTGTAAACAAATTTCCCCAAAACTAAAATGTGTATTTCAATTGATAGGGGTGGTTGCAAGTTAGGGTGCAAACAAGATACAATGAATCAATGAAGTTAATTGAGATAACAATTGCATGCCCTTTTGCCCAAAAATTAAGTTTTCATGTAAATGAATTTTTAAACAAATTTTTTGCAAATTGTTAAAAAAATGCTTATAATTGTCCTTATACATGACATGTTTTTTTATAATCATTTTGAGTGAATATTAATTTTTCAAAGTGTGTAGATTCCTTGTAGATTTTGTGTTGCATCTTTAAAAATGATAACAATTTCAAATCATACCCAAAAAATCTTTTTTTTCTTAGTATAATAAGTTATAACTTGTTTTTAACACATCATGTACATTATACCCCATTTATATGTGGTAAAAGATCTTAAATGTTCTAAATTTTGAATCAATTTATGAATTTTAAAAGTCTTAGAATTTCACATTTTAAAAAAGTATGCGTGTTTTTTTTAATGTGGTTAATAAGTTTTTATTCTTTTTAATTTTTTTCAAAATTATCATTTGAGTGCTTTTGATAGTCCTTTGCAAAATGACTCCTTTTGATATAATAGCTGTTCATTTTTAAATATCCTAAATCAAAACCTAAACTTAAAATTTCATTGAATGGATTTTTGGTTTGAAGTTTTAACTTGTCATTCTTATAAATGAATAAGCAACAAATTGCCATGATAATCGTGGTTTTAAATGGAAAAACATAAACGTATTTCTAATTTTCATTGGTTTTGTTAATGATCCGAGACCTTTTGTGATTTGTTGGATTGTGATTACATTTTTTGGGCAAAAGAAACATTTCATAAAATCGTTAAATGTGAATTATGTAATGAAAATTAGACAAATTTGATCTATTGAAAAAGCCACCCATTTAAGCTTCTCTTTAACCCACCTATTATGGGAAAAAAGTCCAACCAAAAATGATTAAATCAAACTATGAACTTTATGAAAAAGGTCATTAAAAAATCCGCAACTATTTTTTGGTTTAGGCTTTTCTAACAAAAATTTTCGAACCTAATCTTGTTTTCCTTTAAAATATTATATATTGAATCCCTATAACATGTTTGGATCCTTGAATAAAATTGATAAACAAGTTTTTTTTTATATGGAAATGCAAGGTGTAGTAACTATCCACATGTAGTTATTTCAATAGTTCATGCAATGTATTTGGGTGCAAATATGTTTAGAAGAGCCAAAAACCATGTCGAATAGTGGTAAAATTATAAAAAATATTTTTTTCATATGTTTTGTTTTGACATTTTAAAGTTATGATAATCATTTTAGTTTTTTTTGTTGTTCTAAATGATTAACATGGGTGTTGAAGAATTCAAATTAAACTCATTAATTTAATTTTAGGTTTTGGTTTCAATAAAGGACTCTTGAACATGAACAATAATCAAATTTGCAAGAGATTAAGGTAAATTTTTTTATTTTCATAATAAAAATTTGATGGTAAAATATTTTAGATGATCATAACCTACTACCCACACTCAAAAGACACAAACAATTTAAAAGTTATGAAATTTTAAAATTTTAAAAATTCAAAATATGTTTCAAAATCAAAAAAATTCAAGAGTGTTTTACCACATGTAAATGGGGCATAATATAAATGTGTCATGACCATATGTGTGTTAGCTATAACCTATAGTGTGCTATGGTAGCGAGTAGTGCCTACTTAGGGTTTCTAGGTTTAGGGTTAGAAGAGAGTGGCTTTTCTGGTAGGACCCACCTTCATGTTGTGAGTGGGGGTATAAAGTGTGAGAGAGGGCTCAAAGAACATAGTTCTTTGAGTGAAAATGACACGAGAAAGATCTACTATCATAAAACTCGTGATGCTAACACATACAATCAAACCAAGCCCGCTCCATTCAAAGAATCTAGGTCGATGCTAACGGGACATCATAGTTCGAAGCTCCATTATCTCCAACTACTCCCAACGATGTAGGCTCAATTGAAAGAACTATGTTTTTTGAGCCTTCTCTCACACTTTATACCCCCATTTACAACATGAGGGTGGGTCCTACCAGAAGAACCACTCTCCTCTAACCCTAAACCTAGAAACCCTAAGTAGGCACTACTTGCTACCATAGCACACTATAAGTTATAGCTAACACACATATGGTCATGACAGCTGTTGTGCGAATACATATCGTCATACAACATACATCGCTGACATACCATACTCACATACACACACAAACACATAACATGGACAAGAGCATACATAAATATATGTGTACCACAACTCGCCCCCCTAGCTAGTGGTTAGGTCCCTCTAATTTCCAGATAGCCTTATACATCTTCTACATGTTATACACCTTTGCGGGTGCATGAATCAAAAGGCCGGGTGCTATGTTGCCCTATTGTTAGTCGCCCATTTGCAATCCATACCATGTGAAGATCAAGTCATCTACCCCTCCAAAGTACAACAAGGACAAACCCACCGTCCAACGGGAACAACATCCATAGGTGGAGTCATGCATGCCATGTGCCAACCCCTAGAACATCTATCACATACCAACATATGGGCTGCTCCACCTTTAGACCCACATAACATACACCTTAAACCGGCCCGTACCACTGCCAAACTTGGGTCAACTATAACATCCACATTTGGGAGGTGACATGGCGCACAATTACGCACATGGTCCTTCCAAACAACACCATCACAACCCTCCAACATGAGAACTCCAAAAGCTAACACCTCTTGCACTCGTAAGATAGTGCGACTTGCCGTTACATCCAATGTCGTTGGTGCAGTCTGTTGCAAATAGACATAGTCCCCCACATGGAACCTACGAATCGATGGTCGATAACCTCCACCCTGGATAATCGCATATCGTAATGTATCCCTGTGTTAAGCAATGGCAAGGTTTTCAAACGTTGCTGGCATAACTCTTCGAAAAAGCTTTGCACATTGAGAACACACCCTCAACCACATCTCTAGGTCATCAAGGTTCACCACCTCATTAGACTCATGACAAATTGTTGTTGGCAAGTTTGGATCTTGGTTGTACAATAGAAAATAAGGTGAAAAGGAAGCCAAGGATGCTTAACGACTGAATTGATATCCCATGGCCAACCATGGTGATTGAATATCCCAATCCCCTAGGTGGCCTTTCTGCAAGCCATATTTGCACAATGCCCTCTTCACCGTTTGTACCACACGCTCAGCTAAACCATCTACCTCTGGATGATCTTGAGACGTGGTTTGGTGATTAAGCAACGCCTTGTCACACAAGACCTGAAACTCACCTTGAAACTTCGTACCTTGATCGGTCAACACTTTAGCTGGTGCACCAAAATGACTAAGCACCCTATCAAGGAATGCATACGCTACTCCCTCACTGAATTTATCAAGGGATGGCACCAACTCAATCCACTTGGAGAAGTGCTCCACCATCACCAACACATATTTGTTGTGTTGTACTATCAATGGTAATGGTCTCGCAAAGTCCAAATTCTAGCGATAACGCAACCCCATAATAGGTAAGGGGTGTAACTATGGTGTAGGGCATTGAACGATGCCCTCACCCTATCATAAACCATGCAATGTGACATTAATCGTTGCACATCGGTGTGCATACCACGCCACCAATATTGACCTAGGAGTAAGCTATATGTCCGCTTTACTCCAAAATGCCCCAACTCCTCATGGGCATGCCTCACAATACGCCTTCTCTGGTCTGGATGTGGTACAATCCATACCCTACCATCCTTCCACACTTGAAATATATGTGTCCCCTCCAACCGATACTTCTTAGCTCGTTGGAGAACACGGTCTCTCTCCTTAGCACTCACCATGCCTGACACCATATTGGTTCGTAAAAACTCCAACACTAATGTATCATCATGAACATCACGGTGATCGATGCTACCATCCCCAACTTTAAGATTTGAAGACTGGCCATCTACCCTTTGACTAGAGTAAGATGTCATGTGGCCCTCCATATTAGAGTCCACACCCAACAAACACAAAAAGGCCGATGCATGCCAACCTAGCACCATCTCCTCATCAACCTCGCCATGTCATCTAGCTCTAATACTATCCCCCTGGCTAGTGCATGGGTTTCGATTCAACCCATCGGCATCAAGGTTTGTAACTCCAAGTTTATGCACCACTTGGAAGTCATACTCCTGTAAGATGAGAGCCCACCGTGTAAGCTTTCCTATAAGTTTATCGAACTCCATCAACCACTTAAGCGGCTGGTGATCAGTGACAAGGGTAAACTATGTGCCAAACAAGTAACACCTGAAGTGTGCGACAGCCCACACCACTGCCAAACACTCTCCTTCGTAAGAACTATAGCATGACTTCGCTACATTGTTCGAACGGCTTGCATAGGCCACCACAAACTCCTTCCCTTCATCATCACACTATGTCAACACCACTTCAAGTCCCAATATACTCCAATCAGTGTGTAGTTGGAATGGACGCCCCCTAATAGGTCTCTTCAGGATGTGAGCTGCAATTAACCTAGCCTTGAGTTCCACAAAAGCTCGCTTTTGCTCATCACCCCACTGCCATTCCTAATCCAACTTCAACAACATGTTCAAAGGCTTTGCCATCGCATTAAAACCTTTGACATACCTGCGATAGTAGTTTGTCAATCCCATGAAAGCGCGAACCCTACTCACATCCGTGGGACACGAAATACGTGCAATAGCCTCACCTTGGCTTGTTGCACTCCTAAACCACCTGGGTAGATCACATGACCCAGATACTCCACACTCTCCTAGAAGAACTTACACTTCCCAGGATGTAAACGAAGACCATGAACCTTCAACCGCTCAAACACAATTTGTAGATGAATTTGGTGCTCTTCCACGATATGACTATATACCATAATATCATTGATATAACACCGGACAAAATCCAACCCTGCTAAGATCCTATCCATCACATGTTGAAAGTTGGCAGGTGCGTTCTTCAACCCAAAGGGTAAGAACTTCCATTGATACAAACAATCCCTGTCGTGAGAATTGACGCCCCAAAATGCGGTCTTAGCCTTGTCCTCCTCTTGAATCGGCAATTGATGGTACCCTGTTCGAAGATCAAGTGTACTAAAAACCTTCGCATGTCCCACAACATCAAAGATCCCTTCTGGTGTAGGCATGGCATACTTATCGGACTTAGTCTGCTGATTGATAGGACGGTAGTCTCCACACGTTCGCCTATCCATGTAGTTCCATGTACATCCTTTTTGGCAGGCATGACAGTGGCTGATGCATACTCACCATGCGACAACTCCACTAATCCAGCCTCCAATAAATCTAACGTCCGACTCCGAATCAGGTCCCTCTCCATATCATTGTATCTATAAGGACGACAGAATATTTGCCTGTCACTAGCCAATTCAATTTGTATACCAGGTCCAATCAAAGCACCTAACTCCTTCATATTAAAGGCAAAACAACTCCTGTACGTTCTTAGGAATTGCATCAATTATCGCCTCTCTCCTCCTATGAGCTTGGGCCCTATTAAAGGCT
>Ga0209611_10009950_pt1 | contig 14169 bp, 13 predicted proteins | sample S1TSphgellanicum_3_FD_187693 | JGI IMG/M metagenome (GOLD analysis project Ga0209611, IMG submission 187693) | Host-associated microbial communities from peat moss isolated from Minnesota, USA - S1T2_Fc - Sphagnum magellanicum MG (SPAdes) (version 2) | ecosystem: Host-associated > Plants > Peat... | reverse complement strand
GTACCTTTTATTAATACTCAAAGTTTAGTAACTCCCAAAGGAATAGGGTTGAAAAGTAAAAATGTCACCATGTTTTAGTTACATTATCAATGATTGATCCCATAACTTGTTTAGTAGAAGATCAGAATCCCATCCACTAGAAAAATAATATATCTATTAATAGTCAAGGATTTTTTTTAAATTACAATCATTTGTCCAATCTTTAAAATATTCAAATTGGGGTTGTTGAACACCATTTCCTTCATTACTTAATTTGAAAACTGCTAATTATTATGGGCAAATTCTTTCTTGTTGTGTTCTCAAGGATGAATTATTATGACAATATTTGTAGATGATATATATGATATGAACTTATTAGAATTTGTAAATATTGTGTCTTAAAGAGAAGTGATTGATGAAAACACAATTTCAAGGGATAAATATGCAAACATGATGACTAACATGGCAAGAAAAGGTGAATGATCACCAACACCAACAAATTTGCAACAAGAATTTAAGAACACACAATTGCTTAAACTACAAAATAGTATTTCATTTCCCTTGTTCTTTTGTATTGAAATTCATTATGGACAAAATGTATATACTTTGACATCATATCATCATTTTCAGATCTTTCAAAAAAGAATGGTCTTGTCATTCCTTTCCACCAAAAGAATTGCAACTTCCACAATCATGGACCACTTTGTCAAAAACACCAAATATGTGTGTGGCCAACAATAATTTGTGAATGTAACAAATATTGTCAATGACCTTGTCATTTACAACCAACCAAGGAACACACAAGCATAGGGATACAAATTTTCCACATGTAGCATAATTATGAATTTGCATTTGAAATGATAATGAACATCAATTAACAAGTTTAATTATTAGGGAAATCAAAACCATTGGTCTAATTTCATTAACAATTCTTGTTTTTGACACTATCTAACCATAAAATCATTTGTGAAATCTTAGTGCCACAATGTTAGAGATGTGCCCAAAACCAATTAATTTATGTTAATTAAAAAAAATGTCATTGTCTTTAAACATTAAATTTGCATAAAAACATCTAAAGTGTGTGAAGGCAACGAAGAAAAATAATGTGAAGAAGGTTATTTACAAAGTTATGAAACTTTGGAAGCTTTTGTTGGCCTTTGGAATTGGCATATAACATATGTATATCTCCATTATGTTGTGGATGTTTTCTAGTATAGGATTGCATAAAGATTGAGGTGTTGGGAGTGTAGTAGATCTTAAAGTTTGTCCTTATCATCTTTTGTTTTTTCTTTGATTTTTTCAAATTGAAATTGTAAGTCTAGTTGAAAAGTCTAAAACTAATGCACAAGTGTAATATAATGTTTTGCAACCAAGGAGCATTGGATGATTATTGTGTCCTACTGGATAGAATCCAAAAATATTCAAAACTCACATAAAAATTTCACTTTGTCGATGTCATTTATCTCATTGGGAAAATGTAATTATTGGTTGTCCTAATCCACAAATAAATTTTCTTGTTTAAAACATTTAAAATTTGTGAAAGAAATTGTTGTTGGATTTATTTCATTGTTTTAGCGTCTGTCTATATTATAATTGCATAATGACAATGGTTTGTTGTATTATGAAGGCATTTTGTAACAAGAAATTTTGTGAATGCTTGTAATCAAAACCACCATTACTTTTTTTCTCAAACTTGTGAATTGTTGTTCAAAGCACTACTCATCACCATTTGATAATATACTTGTGCGTTGTGATCTTAAGAAAACAAATTGGAAAAATTGGAAAAAAAAATTTGTTGAGAGAGTTGGGTTAATTCACATTATAGCACATTAGAAAAACTACAAATTGGAAGAATTGGATGAACTTTTTCATGGAAAAGAGCAAGGTGGATACATTCATAGTATAGCACATCACAAAAATAGATTCCCATCATGATCAACCAAGTCCCTATAACAAACGAACAAACAAACAATGCATAATTGAATCACTAGATGATCCTTGTATTTTGGGTTTTTTTTGGGTGCATGATTGAATCTTAGATCATCCTTATGTTTTGGGTTTTGTTTGTGTATGATTCAATGTCAAATCATCCATCCTTTTGATTCGGGTTTTCTTTTGGGTTAGGAGAGAGCTTGGCACTAATAAGTGTTTTGGGTTTTGTTTTCAGGTTATGAAAGAGCTTGGCACAAAAATTTATTTTGTTTCATAATCAACCACACTGCACAATCTCTTCTTCACCCATCAAGGACCCTAGAGAATCAATCCCTAAGTTGAAGTTCTCCCCAGCTTGAATGGTTGTTGCCGGGTTTCACCATGTCATGGTTGAAGATGATGAAGATGATGATACTAAAGTTGAATGTTGTTGTTGCTGCTGGAACACCAAGTGATGACGAAGATGATGAAGGATGAGGCTGGTAGTTGATGACCAAGACTCTTATTATTAGTGTTGTTACAATTATTGTTGTTGTACAAGCTCAAGCTCCTAGGGCCCTACTACAAAGTGTGCCAAACAAAAAAAGTCTGCACATGTTGTTGCTTGATCTTTCTTCATGCAGTTGGTGGTGGTGCCAAGGAGGGGGGGGAGTGTGTGGGTGGGGAGCAGGGGAATTCCATCTCCACCCAAGTGAAGTTTTGATTTGGTTTCATGATTGTTTTGTGTTTTGATTTTGGATTTGTATTTTGTTATTTTTGTGTTTTTGATGATGATTCATGTTTGCTGTTTGTTGGCTCTCCCTATTGGGAAGGGAAGGGACTAGGCATTGGTGTCAGATTTGGGCATAAGATTTTGGGCTCCAACTCCACCCAATGTGTGATTGACATCTGGAATATTATGTATGCATATGATGGATGGGCATGTTCCATAGAAATGCAAGCATCTAGATGAGAAGTTCTACTAGGTCCAATAAAAAGAAATTTTACGTTTAATTTGAAGTTTGAACCAGTGTTGGTTGGTTACCATTGAGTTTTGACTCGGTCATTAAGTCAATTATTAATAACCTATTCAGTCACCTTTTTTTAATAACCAATTAAATTGATAATCACTAGGTATTGAATCTTCAAAAATCTACAAACCAACCTAGATGACCCAATTATGATTCAAGTAGGTTATCAATTTACAATTTTTTTTTAATAAACAGATTTTTTTAAAAATTAAATAAAAAACCCTTATAATCAACTAATAACCTACAGAATAACATGTGGTTATCAATTGGTTATTTTGATAACCTACCCTTATGCATAACTGAAGGTCTTCGGTTATTACTTATTATTCAAATTTTTTTTGGATAACTTACCCAGCAACCAATGTTTTTTGATATATTGATAACCTGAATAATTTTGTTTTCACTTACTTGGGTGAAGTGAGGCACATGGAGAGAACACTAGAGACATACCCACTTTTTTGTTTTGGTTTAGTTTGCAAGGTGGTTGTGAAGATACATAAAAAGAGACTACTAGTAGAGTGGATTTGGTGTGTTTTTGATTCTCTGGTAGTCTTGGATTCTCTTGTGGTTTTTGGAAATTTTGGGTATCAGATGATGATGATGATGATGATGAGAAGAAGAATCAAAAGCTGTTGGTAATTAAGATTTTCTTATTTGCCTCACCCAAAAAAAGGAAAAAAAGGGGGCGGTTGGTGATGATGAACATGATCATGATGATCATACATGTCTGATGATGATGGTGATGATGCGTGTCTGTTGGGCAAGAGGTCCAGAAGAAGTTCGTCTGTTGGGGTTCTTCACAGAATTTGCAGTTCTTTCTGTCTTTCTTTCTTTCTTTCTTTGGGATCCTCAAGCTCAGTGTTTGACCGTTTCCAAGTTTTGTTTTGTTGTTGCTGCTGCTGGTGGAAACCAATTTTGTGTGGAAACCAATTTTATGTTTCAGATTATTATTATTTTTCTTGTGAATTTGATGAGAATTTTGGGGTCTTGCCTTTTCTTTTTTTTTTCTTTCTCTGGATTTGGATTCTGCAGATCTCTTCTTCCTTGAGAATTTCAGTCCAGAGATGTCGTCGTTGTTACTTTCTGGAGATTTGAAGAATTGGGTGTTGTTGCGGTAGACTACTTTTCTTTCTGCAGTTGGTTTGTTTGTTTGTCTTGCCCTCCATCTTGTCCTCGTTTGTTTGCGTTCTCCTTCTCGTGATCTCTTCTTTTTGGGTTTGGTTTTCCCCTTCCCGCACAAACCCAATTGGATTTCAGATCTGCTTCGGGGTTTTGCGGATCTGCAAATCGGTTTCTGGGTTTGTTGCTTGGGGAATTCACCGCGAGACCACCAGTTCTGGTAGAGAAAAGTTGGGAGGGGGGAGGGGAAGAAGAAGAAGAAGAAGAAGAATGGGGACAATGGTGGTCCCGAATTCAGCTGCTGCAGCTCTTTTGAGCTTGCAGATTGCCATGGTGCAGAGCATGAAAGGGAGGAAGAGAATGGGAGTGGAGGAGGATTGGGAAGAGACTAAAATGGGGGGACAAGAGGAAGGAGGAGGAGGAGGAGGAGGAGGGCAGCAACTGCTGAAGCTGCCATGTGAGAGTGAGGTGCCACTGGATGTGCTTGCTCACTGCTTCCTCCATCTCTCTTCCTTCTCAGACATGGCATCGTAAGTCCCCTCTGCCACATTCTCCATTCAATTCATGCCCAATTGCTCTGACCAACTCCATGCCTGGCTGATGAATTTCTTTGAAAATTAATCCTGAATTTAAACCCTACAACCCATCCTGATTTGAGGAGGAGTTCACATGGCGGACAAGAAAAAATTTCCTTAAGGCTGGCCTCTCTGTGGTGTGAGGAGGAGGAGGAGGCACACATGCTGAAAAGCTCTGTGGAATCATTCATTGGCAGGGCAAGCATAGTGAGCCGAAAATGGCAAGAGGGAATGAGGCAAGCACTAGCATGTCGAGTCAAGCTAAGCTTTGCAGGATCTCGGGCTGACGATTCTGCTGTCGGATACATGGTGGAAGGAGCTTGGAGCCTCCGTGAGCTCAATATGTAAGTGATCCCCAATCTCCCATACTTCACTAATTGTGTAATTGGAATCTTTACCATCCAGCACTGCATTCTTCCAGCGTTTTCTGGGTGGTACCTTTGGTTAGAAGTAAGTAGTAGTTCAATTGTGCTGAGACAGAAGAGCAAATGCTCTCTGTACAAATTGATGAGAGACCAGTTCAATACTAGAAAAAGCCTTTTCGATGATCTTTCTGTTGAAGGGAATTGGGATTGTGCTTGGTATACCAGCTCTTTGGGGAGGTGGGGTTCCCGAATCACTGATGCTGGGTTGATCCGAATCTCTTTGGCAAGGTGCTGCCCAAATCTGAAATCAATCTCAATGTGGGGTGTGACAAGTATCACTGATGATGGGGTTGTGCACTTGGTATGCTCATCTTGATTGCCCTTTTCCAAGCTAGCTACAGTGTCAGCTACTGTGCAGTAAGCTACAACAGGACACACAATATTTGTGTCTTCTGATATGGGCAGTTATATACATGCTGTTCAATAATGACTTGTGTGAACATGAGTGGATATTTCATTTTTGTGTGCTTTATATTCTTGAGGACAAGAGCTTGGATTGGTGTTCATCCAAGTGTCAAATTCTTTGCCACAAAAGCCGCCCACAAACATGCAAAAATCTGAATAAGGAAAACTGTTGGATTCACCAAACTATAATCTATCAAGGGAGAAGACTGAATGACAGTGGCAGAGCTTGCTTTGCAGGTCTCTAGGGCACAAGCAGTGGAGCATTTGAATGTTGGTGGAACCTTCATAACTGATGTTTCTATTTTGGCCATTGCTGCCCATTGTTCCCATTTGAAGGTATGTAACTTTTTTCTCTGCACATGCAAAAACATCAGCTCCAATAAACTGATGACAAGAACCTGTTAAGTGCCACCAATGCTTCTGTATTCAGGGACTGGTGGCTATATTCTGGAGTGCAGATCTTTGCGGTAGTGTCAGATGCAGGTTTAACAAGCTGATACTTGAATCACATACTAAGGGTTGTGAGATGGAATCAGGATCTTGAAGGACACACAAGCTGCTTTGGCAAAAAAACCTTCAATGACTTTTTGATGATGGGTAATGTTTATTGTACTGCAGGTTCTCAACCTATGGGGTTGCCGTCATGTGACAGAAGCAGGACTGGTTGCATTGGGTAAGGGCTGTCAAAAGCTTTCCTCCATCAATGTGTGGGGTATGAGCATCTCACCATCTTGTGAGCTCCATTTGCTGAGATTGAATCCCAATTTGCAGTTGAAGCCGAGTCAATTGCTCTTGCCTTTGGGTATTACAGTTTGAGGAGATCAAGGTTACCAACTTTGTGTTCCGAAGCAAAAAAACTGTTTGATGTATTGTCTTCAACATATGAAGGAGTTCTATTTCCAGGTTGAAGAAATTTCAGCTTGCAGAAGAATGAAACTTTGTGAAATAAGATCATGCTCAGAGCTCTTACTCCAAATGGGAAGACTTCCAATGTACCACTTCTTAGCATAAATGACTCAACCCTTCTGGGGTAAATAGCAAGATGCATGAATGTGTCCTTTTGTAAACCAATGGGCAGCTCAATATTGAGCCAGTTTCTTTGTAAATTGAATTATAGCCAGGGTCTCTTAGATGGTGAAGAAACAGAGACTGGAACATTGTTGAACTTCTTTGGGTGTAATGATAATTTTGGACTATTCCTTAGGAGAGTGAAAGAGGCTCTCAAGAGCTGCAATTCTCTGGATTGCACAAGGTGTATCACATTGCTTTTCATAGCTGAAGCTGTTGTTTGGGGCTGGCAAGCTGCATTGCTGTATCCTGTTGTACCTACCTGAGCTACTGCTAGAAAGGGCTCATAAAACAAAGACTTCTCTGTATGGGAATCTGCCAAACTGTCAGGCTTGGAACTTGGAAATGTCTGATTTTTTTGGGTGGGGGCACATTCTATTAGGTTTTGGGTGGGGTTCCTTTTTTTTTCAACTTTTGAACCAGATGAAGAGCTGAGAATGTTGTAAATTGTGAAGTGATATTTATACAAATTGAGGCATTTGCATGGAGCTTTCATTCACAAAGGGCACAACTGGCAGTTGGCTTTGATGTTGAACCAGATGAGCATGACCAGAAAAAGAGATCCAAAAATCAAACTGAAAGCCTTGGATTCCAAGCCAAACACAAAACCCTGTTTAGAAGCTTCATCTTCAAGGATAAACAAAACTTGATGCAATAATCCAGAAATTACCAACTTCACTCAAGCACATAATGATGAGGTATGCATAGGGAAGTGCACATCATTGTCTTCAAGCAACAAGTTTATGCATGTGGTAGCATGTGTTTTATGAGTGGATCTGGCAAGCTGTGAGACCAAGATGCAGAAGAGCACATGCAATTGATCAAGATTCCATTGCCACAATTTTATATCGGTTCAAACTTCAAGCTCATCCAATACTATTTCTAAGGAGGGGGGATAAAACCTTTGATGGGACTTCACCCAACACTGAGAACCAAGTGCATTACTTACATAAATCCACTTCTGATGAATAAGAATCAACAATCTGTGCAGGAATCAAATTCCCAACCTGAGCTTCCAATTGAGATCAAACTGATTCCAAGCCTGACAGAGCCACTGTCTGATCTTGCACTTGGAAATAGTTTTAGGAACCTTCACATCAGCAAGCTGAAAGCAGAGAAAAACTCTTGTGAACACATCATTTTGCATCTGATATATGATTTCTCAGAAGACATATTTCAGACTCTGGATGACCCAACCTACAATTCAAGCCAAACAGTAATTCTCTTTTTTTTTTTCTTCACAAATTATATCAGCACAAGAATTCAACTTTCTGTAATCCAAAGTGGCAAGACAGTCCAATACAACTTTCCCTTTGTTCTCTGAGTACATACACTAGATGGGACAACACAAGGCTGAGAAACCTTTGAGATGCATTTTTCAGCTTTCGTTTCTTCCATGGGACCAGAATGCAGTGATACACCCACAGTTGCTTCAAATAAAATCACACCAGCCAGTTGGGTCTTGACAGATTGGGTAAGAAAAGAGACTATACAATATTAACCTACAAGATGCTTAACAGTCTCTGCTGCAATGAGCAATTGCTCCTAGCGTTTAGGCCATTGTGGGCTAACCACCTACAACCACAAAATATTCAGATATCAGATACAACATGAAAATTGTCTCTCAGAAACCCACTGGATTATTGCAAGCCCCTACCAGACAATGTGTGCAGATAGCACACTATTCTGCTGTAAAACATAAAATTTTCCCTTCCAAAATTTTGCTTCAATGTGTCTGCATGAAGAAGTGCAGAGAAGGGAAAGAGAGAACCTCAAGAGTTGCAAACACTAGACGCATGCGGTCAGCAACCAAAGATGGCTCCTCCGCATATCCCACCACTGCTAACTGCTCCATCTGGAGTGTCTTCACTGGCAACCTGCAGATCCCGTGCAACAATTTATATGTTTCTGTTATGTGAAATCCATCCCTAGATTCATTCTGATCAAGCTTGCTACCATCAACAAAACAAGCGAGCAATCAGATTGTTTTTGGGTTTGGCCTTCAAATAATCTCCCCTATCTGGCAATCATGTTTCTCAGTTGAAGCAGATTCTGATGTGCTGAGCTTTTCTTCAGAGGTGAAGGTTACGTACCAAGCCATGCCTCGTACATAGTATGCATTAGCAATCAGAGCACAAAATCCTCGCCATTGGACCTGGGCCTCAGCTGAGACCGAAGGTGTACTTGACCATCGCACAATTGTGGGTTGTGGGGTACATAAGATGGTGATGAAAACAATTGAAACCCACAAGATGCATTCCTCAACCTGCTTGCAGACACACATGTATTTCTTATCAGCAACGCTATATTCTCTGTAGAGAGAAAGCCAATGCTTCAGGTAGTCCAGAAACAGGATAATTTAGGTCATTCCTATTACATAACCACCACCTCTTCAGCTCTGATCTTCGACTTCAGCACAACATTGGCACCACCACCCGCACCCGTGCTTCCATCCAGTTCCGCTCCTGCTTGACCAACATTCAAAAGCTCCTTACGCAAACCTTCATCAGTGCAGCCCACTGCATATGCTGTGACTCCTGCATTTATAAATTCCTGGATCATGGTCCAACAATGTGGTGGTGAGCATAGCTAGCAAAGACTTGATGAAGAGATCCACATAGCAAGATGAGAAACTGGAGACAATGAATGAGGCAGAAACCCATCATCAAGAGACCCAATAACAAAGAAATCACCCGCAAATTGTTTGTGAAGCCACCCTCCAAGACACTCTTATAGCGCCGGTGCAAACCCAATGCGATTTGTTGCGATGACCGAAACTCATCATCAAAAGATGATTGAACAAGCTGCAACAATTAGGGTTTTCATTCATGGTCAGCTAAAGTAGGTTTGTGCTCTAAACCCAAAAAATTTCTCACCACCAACGCCACACAACTCAAATACAAAATTCCCAAAAATTCTGACTGCCCAATTCTGGCTTCTTTCTAGAGAATCTCAGCAACTTGTGCATAACACCCAACTGTGCAGAAATTAGGGGAAAAGTTTGAAAGATGTAAAATGAAACCCGCCCAAAGTTCTGCGACACCCATAAAGTTTGAAATGGAATTTCATAGAAAAATGTTTACCTTTTGGGTTGCGGAGCTTGTGTGGGTTGATTGTTCAGGATGAAACTGCCATGGCCTATGGTCCCATTGTGTAAACTTAGGTCTTGAACGTGGTGAGATTTGGATCTTCAATTGGCATGGAAGAAGTACATGCTTCATAGCATGTCAAGTGTTCCTTAGCTAAACAAATGAAGCAATGAAGTAGAGACCTTCTTCCTGTCCCTCTCTTCCTTCTCCCTCTTCCTTCACCACCCAACAATCCTTCTCTTGACCATTCATTCTTTTCAGAGCACACTCCTTGTAAGAGCAAAATTGAGCAGCCCCAAGAAGTAGTACGCACAAAATTGACCAATTTTGTGGAGGAAGAAGAAGAAGAGTGGGTGATGATCAAATATAGATAGATGATGATGGTATACGACCAATTCTCACCATGCAAGAGTACTACTACTAGGGGAAAAAAAAACTAGAGAAATGATCTTAGCATGTGCAAAAAAAAGTTTGACTTTCTAAAATGTCAGAACTTCGGTCTCCAGAAACAGAAAGAAAGAGAAAAACATCAAAGGAAGAAAAGCAAAGCAAAGGGACTGACACCCTAATGAGACTTGAAGGCTATAACTTAGATTTGTTGTTTGCGTGTTGCTTTTGTTGAAGGGATATTGATCCTAGTGCTGGGGATTTCACACACCTGGCTCAATTGAAACCTCTGCTTTGCCAGTACTGGATGATGATGGATCATCGCACACACACACACACACACTTCTTCAACACTTTGGGAGAGAAATTTTGGGCTGGATTCAATGGGTTCCTGAAATTTTATTTTAGTTCTTTTCCACCCCACTCCCCATTCCATGAAAGGTGATGAGTACACACATACATGCATACAGAGCTATTAACAGACACATGAAGATGCAAAGAAGAGATTCCTGGAAGATGATGATGCGAAGAAAAGCCCACATTTGTGACACTATTGGACAAAGCCCCAAAGCCACTAATTACTGAAAAAGAATCAGAAAAGGTAGCTAGCCGGTGTTGGGCTGTTCTTGACTTTTATGAAGAACCTCCAGTTTCAGTAGTTCTTAGAGCATCTCCAACGGTGCTATGTATGTGATCATGCACAGTTAAATTGGATGAAGAAAATCGAACATATGCCGGTTTGGCTCAGGAAATTGGTTTTGTCTCCACATAATTGTGCACGTTATCTCGGCTGTGCACTTGCAGAAAAGAGTGTAATGAATATGATCTAACTGCTGCTCAGTGTTTCTGATTGGCCCATCATAATGATTGGTCCAGGTGGTTTGCTATTAGTAGTCCCCCACCTCTTTGCTGTCCCCGTTTCAGTTTAATCGGTGGGGTTGCAAAAGAGTACATAACTAAACTTGGATGTGAAAAGTATTTTGGGAGGGTCACATCCTGAGCACCGCTGGAGATGCTCTTAGAACAGAAAAACCAGACCAGTTCCAGTTCCACATAAAAGATCGAAACCTGGTTCAGGTTCCGGTCCGGGTCTCGCTCTGGGTTTTGGAAATCAGACTCAGTTCCAGTCTGGTTCCGAATAACCTGGTCCAGACCTAAGGCTTTTTTGGGGAATTGTGTTTTTCAAAAATTGGGGTTTTGGGTTCAGTTCCAGTTCCAGAACCAGTTCTGAAATCTGATTCCAAATGGCTCCAAAATCAGATCTGGTTTCAATTCAATTTTACTAACTGGAACCAGAAACTCCCGTCCAAACCCACCAAATTAATTAAGTACTCACCCAACGGCCAGAGTGAACCAACAGCCACCAATGCACCAGTTGGCCGTTTTGTCCACTGGATGGGCTGCGTTTTTTCATTGGGCGCCAAATGGGGTTCATCACAATCCATTTTTTTTGGCTGCTAACCATTGTACTTTTCTTTTTTCTTTTTTTTGCTTCTTGACCGTTTTTCCCCTGGACCTGACCTCACACATAGCTACCCCACTCACCTTCCTACTCTCATAAGTATTACACCAACCTTGATACTTTATTTATTATCCCCTACTGACATAGCTACCCTAATAACTAGTTATCCTATTAACCTAGCTACTATATTAACTATCTACCCTATTAACTTAGCTATGCTATTAATTACATACCCTACTAATTTAACCATTGTACTAACTACCTACCCTACTAACCTAGCTACCCTACATACACAACCATCCTATTGACATAAGTATTTTATAAACCTAGTCACTTTTGATAAGGTAACTTGTTTCTTATGTACTAACCTGTCTATCTACCTAACTACCTTGCTAGTGTAACTTTCTTTTTACCTATTAATTTGCTTACCTACATGCTTACCTACCCTAGAACCTATCTACCTTGCTCCTTGAATTTCCTTTCTACTTATTAATTTGCCTACTAACCCAACTACTTACCTACCTATGCACCCACCTTCCTACCTATCCATTATGCTTACCTACTTACCTATCTACTTTTTTTACATAGCCAAATACTTAATTAACTACCTATTTATTTTTTCCAACCTCACCCCCCGCCCCCATCCTACCTATCAATTTATTAAGGTTTGCCCTAATTCATGGATGATGAACACAGGTCCCCATATGTAGGTATTACAAACAATTTATAGTGGAAACAATGCCATAATTGTAACCATTTTGGTTTAATTAATGCATATTTTACTAAATTTTGTTACCTAATTTATTATGGAATGGACATTACAATACATCTTTTCATGTAATTATTATAAGTATGTACTATTGGATTATGGTTTAAGTTTAGGGTTAGGACACATAGATTTATTAATAAGTTTTTCACAAATGTATAGTATTAACCTAAATTAAGTTAAATTTGGGGAGGAATTTTTAGGATTTACACATATGTGAAGTAATACAATTTCATTCAATATCTTCTTCAAATAAAGTGGAAAAAATTAGGTTGAAAAGATCACACAAAGGTAAGGGACATATCTTTTCTTTTGGTTTTGTAATAAATTTATTTGATTATTTTTTAAGATTAAAGTATTTTCTTTCAATCAATAAATATTTTTAGTTTAAAAGCTTTAAATTTTGGTTTCTAAATTTCTTCCTATGTTTTTTTTAATTTGTTTGTTTTGCATTATATAATTTGTATAGTTTATATAGTTTTTTGGGTTTAGCACATATATCATTAGGATTTTTTTTTGTTAGGGTTTGTATAATTAGGGTTGTAATAGGGCTTATGGAAAAATATCATTTGAATTTTTAGGGTTATGCTTTATGATTTAGTTTATAGGAATTTGGTTCATACATCTCAAGGCTTAAGGTTCATACTTTAAACTTTGTATTGGTTTTTTATCTTATCATTTGTTTAGATCTATACCGTAATTATGAATCTCCTTTTGTTTCCATATGTTCCATAGTTGTTAGAATTCAATATTTTTTAACCTACTTTTGTATGAAATATGATCTTTTAGGGTTCAATTGGGACTACAAATTTGGGTGGAATGTTGTCATCTTTTATTCCTAAAAGTATGCATTTACTCTTGTTACTTCTTTTGTTTTGTGTTTTTATTTTCACAATTCAACCTCTTTTCATTTATTAGCTATTGGATATAAAATGAATGTCAAGTTTCATTAAGTATACAACCATAAATAAAATTTTATACCTTTATTTGAATATTTCATATTTAATATCTCTTTGTAGTTTGATTTTTTCATACCCAAATGCAAATAATGCATTTATTCCCCATAACTAACGTGGGTTTTATGGCCTAAGGCAAATATTGCATTTTGCACCTTTCAAACAGTGTGCATTAATGATCCTTATGTGGGTATTGTTACATGAGGTTTTTAAACATTGTGGGTTTAAGGTATAATTTGGGTATTGCATATGTGAATATTTTCAATGATGGAAGGTCTAACAACTCAATGTGGGTATCACCAAAGTTTGTTTTAGTATATGGGTTCACAATGCAAGTATTGTACGTGATGTACATTGGAATAATAAGTATATTATATCATGATATGGGTATTGTAATGGGAATTCCAAATCACAACATCGATTTTAAGGGAACCATGTAGGTATTGCATTTTGGGTTTTTGTTCAATGATGAATGTTTATAGAATTATAAATTCTCTTGGTGCAAGAATTTGTCTTACTTCCTTCAATCATGGGAAGGGTTCCAAAGTCCCATTCCATTCATGTCCAAAACCCCACCAAGTCCATTTTCTCAAACAAGGACTTGGTGTGGAGGTCCGGGATACGCCATGGAGGGCAAAATAAAGCGACCATTCAATTTGCTTATGTTCCATATGCTCACATCCCAAAATTCTTGGAAGGTGAACAAAGGGATACAAACACCCTCGTGGAATGGAATGTTTACAAAAACTTTCCAATCCAAACGGATGTCAAACAACCAATTATCAAAAACCACCTCAAGCATACGTGGTAAATGTCGCAACCCCACTTTGGCCAAGTGTGGGGGTGAAGCCCAACACTTGGAAAAGTTGGAGGTTCGGAGTCTTCCGGGACTCCCGAATGTTCAGAGCTCGACAACAAGGGGCAAAACACCTCGCATTGGGGTGTTCTTGGTGTCATTGGAAAGGTCTTCAAACGTAGATATCGAAAATGCCCTCG
>Ga0209611_10009949_pt1 | contig 14169 bp, 12 predicted proteins | sample S1TSphgellanicum_3_FD_187693 | JGI IMG/M metagenome (GOLD analysis project Ga0209611, IMG submission 187693) | Host-associated microbial communities from peat moss isolated from Minnesota, USA - S1T2_Fc - Sphagnum magellanicum MG (SPAdes) (version 2) | ecosystem: Host-associated > Plants > Peat... | reverse complement strand
ACGGAACGCGCGGCAAACGCAGGTTGGTTCACATCCCGTCATACACTGTGTTGGGACAGAAATCTCAAATGGTAGTCAGACAGTCAAACTCTATCGGTCGTCAGTCGCGGCAATGCGATCTGCCAGCTTACCTGTTCCACGGGGGCAGGTAGCAGCCCAATTCGAAAGTCAGGGCCCGTACCTTAAACTTCGAAGTGTTCTAGGCAGGCCCGCAGTTCAGCCTCTACCCAGATACCTCGTTTGAATCAATTGCGCTCGACCTGCTCAGGCATCACTTTCTTCTTCTCAGCCGGTTTTTCGCATGTTGCAAAGTGAAACATTAATTCGGCGTTTTTAAGGCGCATTTTTAGATTCATGATCTCGGCATTGGCGGTAGCCAACTGCTTCTTCAGATCGCACGTTTCATCTTGCACGGGAACAATATACATGTGTTACGTCTTCAAGCAAGGTCTACTGTATTACAATGCGAAGCTACTTCAAGTCGAGGCACTTCCGAGACCGATTGGTTACGTAGAGGCCGCTCCGGCAACCTGGCAGGCACCGCTCGCCACCGGAAACGCGGCGGCCTGTTCTCCCGGCTTCTTCGCGGATCTTTGACTCAGAAAATACCGTACCGGTTCGTCGTAAAATTTGAGCGCGATCCACGCCAAGGCGATCGAAATAGCGACACCCACCGCCAGGCTAAGCGACGGAGCCATGTGAATGCGGGGCATCTGCGCAAAGCCACCAACCGCCCGCATCACCGGCTGGTGAACAAGGTAAAGTGGATACGAAATCTTTCCTGAAATCTCGCAGAATTTCCACAAGCCGGAAGTCATCGGTGCACGAGCGCCAAGACACACGAGCGCAGGCAGGAGCAGGAAGATCGCGGCGAGATCAAACAGCCAGGGAAGCGGCGTCCACGTTAAAAGGACCGCGACCAGCCCGCCCGCCACAACAACGAAGGGCACCGCCGGAAACTGCTCAAAGAGGCGGGAGTGAAAAAGCAGGGCTCCGGACAAAAAGGGCACCATGACACGCGGAAAGCCGGCGAGAAAGAGACGGCCATCTTCAAAGCCCATGAATTCCACGGATTGATAATTCCAGATGAGGAAGATCAGGGCCAGGGAGGAAAGGATCAGGATGGCCCAGGTGATTTTGGCCAACCGCAACAGCCCCGGATAAAGAACGTTGGCGACGATTTCAAAAAAGAGTGACCAGATGGGATTGTTGACCGCGTAGGCCTCCAATCCAAAGGCCAGACCCGCGGGCAGGAGGAGTAACCCCGCCAGCGTCAAATTCGCCGTGAGGTCGAGGTGGTCAAAGTTTGTCAGCAGCTGGTGGCTGACCATGGACATGCCGCCTAGTAACGCGCCGAAGAAAAGCATGGGATAAAGCCGAATCAGGCGGACGCGCAGAAACGAGCCAAGACGCAGCCCGGCCTTGATCCGTTCGTCGTACGCATACGCGATGACAAACCCGCTGAGGATGAAAAAAAAGTCGACCGCGAGATAGGTTGAAGGATGGAAAGTGGTGAGCTTGACGAATTGATTTCCGTGCAGCCCCACGATGGCCAGGGCAGCGATGCCCCGTAGTCCGTCCAAACCGGCGAAGTGCCCTTTTTGCCCCATGATTCGCTCCTTTTTTCCCCAAATTTTTCGGCGCGCCCTTGCTACGCAATCTTGCTGCCGAAGAAAAGCAGATTTTTTGCCGGACACATTAATGTCACAAGCGCGCGAAAGAGTAGCGCGGCATGATCCGAAATGTCCTCATGAGATCTTACCTATCCCTCGACATTTTTGGTTCGTTCGAGTCTAAATGGCGTGTGGAATTTCCTAACGCCCATCCCGTCATCCTCGGCTCCGTCATTACGAAGGCCGGCCTGCGCCTGCTCGCGAAGAAAACAGCGGCCGACGCCGTGGAAGTCCGTGCTGACGCCTTGCTCGCCGACGGCGCGAACGCGGACGAAATCGAAGCCGCCCTGCGCAAACGGAAACAGCCCGTGCTCCTAACGCTTCGCATCCCCGCCGAGGGCGGCCAGCGCCCGTGGAAAATCGCGGAACGCCGCGCGCTCTACCTGCGCTTCCTGCCGCACGTCGAGGCCATCGACATCGAACTCGCCACCGCCACCGCGATGCAACTCGTTATCGATGTTGCCCGGCACATGGGCAAAACCGTCGTCCTCTCGGCCCACGCCATCGCCAAGGCCGCGCCGGAAAAACAATTCGCGCGCTGGACCGCGCAATTCGAGCCGCGCCCGCGCACCATCCTCAAGATCGCCGCGCGCATCCAATCGTGGCACGACCTCCAGCACCTCGCCGCGCTCCTGGTGAATCATCGCGACTGGCCCATCGCCGTCATGGGCCTCGGCCCTTACGCCGCACAATCGCGCAGCGTCCTCACCGCGCTGGGCTCGCGCCTCGTCTACGGCTACCTCGACCAACCCGCCGCTTCCGGCCAACCCTCCGCCGCCGACGTGCGCAAGATGGTGAAGAGCGTGCGCAGCCTCGGGTAGCCGGCGCTGGGCCAGCGCCGGTCGGTCGCGTCTGCGCGACCGATTTCCGAAATGCCGTCCCGCTGCGGGACGGCACCCGCGCTGGGCCAGCGCGGGCTACCCCATACCCAGAGATTAGCCTTCCCACCTTCACGGGACTTCCCTAATAATCCACCCCCTCTATGCCCGCTAAAATCTATTCCGACAAAGATGGTGACCTGAACGTTTTCAAGAACAAGACCGCGGCCGTGATCGGCTTCGGTTCGCAGGGTCATGCTCACGCGCTCAATCTCAAGGAAAGCGGCGTCAACGTGGTCATCGGTCTTTATCCCGGCAGCAAGTCGATCGAGGCCGCGAAGAAGTTCGGCTTTGAAGTGCTCACTACCGCCGAGGCGGTCAAGAAGGCAGACGTCATTTTCGTCGCCACGCCCGACATCGCCATCGCCGGCGTTTACGAGAAGGACATCAAGCCGAACCTGACCAAGGGCAAGACGCTGCTCTTCTCCCACGGCTTCGCCATTCATTTCAAGACGGTCAAGCCGCCGAAGGACATCGACGTCATCATGGTCGCGCCGAAGGGCCCGGGCCATCTCGTCCGCCGCCAGTTCCAGGAAGGCCGCGGCGTGCCGGCGCTCATCGCGATTTACCAGGACGCGACCGGCCACGCCAAGAAGATGGCGCTGGCGTGGGCCAAGGGTGTCGGCGGAACGCGCGCGGGCGTGATCGAAACCAGCTTCAAGGAAGAGACTGAGACCGATCTGTTCGGCGAGCAGGCCGTGCTCTGCGGCGGCGCCAGCGCGCTGGTCACCGCCGGCTACGACACCCTTGTGGCCGCGGGTTACCAACCCGAGATGGCCTACTTCGAGTGCCTGCACGAGCTGAAACTCATCGTCGACCTCATGTACGAGGCCGGCATTTCGGGCATGCGTTTCTCCATCTCCGACACCGCCAAGTACGGCGATGTGGTGACCGGGCCGCGCATTATCAACAAGGCCGTGCGCGCCGAGATGAAGAAGGTCCTCACCGAAATCCAGAACGGCAAATTCGCCAAGGGCTGGATCAAGGAAGCCACCACCGGCAAGAAAAAGAAATACACCAAGCTCCTCAACGCCGGCGCCAAGCACCCGATCGAAAAGACCGGCGCCCGCCTGCGCGGCCTCATGCCGTGGATCGGCAAGAAGAACGTCGGCGGCGCCCAGGCGTCGTACTAGTTCGGAAAACCGAAAGCAAAAAAAGAGGGAGATGAAAACGCCAAGTTTTCTCTCCCTCTTTTGTTTTCGCGACAGGCTTGTTCCTTGTCCCATAGGTCCCATAAGTCATATAGGTCCTATAAGTCCCATTGCAGTGGTAGGGGCGCTTCTCACCTGTGCGCCCGCCGCCGCCCAAACCACAAACGCGCCCGCCGCAGCTCCGCCGCACATCACCGAAGTCCAGCAACCGCTCCAACCCGACGAAGCCGCCGCCGCGAAAAACATCAGCGAGGCCAAGATCGCCGAATACCAAAAGCGCTTCGAGCAGGGCTACGCGCTGCAGCAGGCCGGCAAGCCGGCCGACGCGCTGAAAATTTACGAAGGCATCCTCGCCGAACAGCCCGACGCGAAGCGCTCGCTGCTCGAGGCCGGGCGCATCAGCTTCCAGACGGGCAACCTGCCCAAGGCCGAGGCGTATCTCGAGAAGCTGCACGAGATCGTGCCCGATTTTCCCGAGGCGATTGAGCTGCTCATCCAGATCAACCAGCAACTCGGGCGCGATGTCGCGGTCGAGCTGCTCGTGCGCGACTTCACCGACCTGCGCGCCAGCGGCAAGATCGACGGGCTGAAAGATTCCCTCTGCTTCGTGCGCGAGCGCCTGCCCTTTCACGATGAAACCATCGTGGTCAGCCAGTTCTTCGACTACACGTCCGACCCGAATACCGTCTGGATGGGCGAGGTCTACGACGCCACCGGCAAGCTCAAGCAGCGCCTGCTCCTCAACTACGACAACGACGCCACGCGCGCGCTCCGGTCCAAGGACGAAAAGTTTGCGCACACTCAGGTCTTCACCTGGATCGGCCACGACATCAAGGACGGGCAGGTCGCGACAATCAACGCCTACCTGCAAATTTTCGCACTGCCCGACTACAACAAATTCCGCAGCGCCATGCTCGTGATCCTCACCAATCCCCCCAAGCCGATCTACTCCGCCCCCGTGCCGACCAACGCCGGCCAGTGACGATAGAAAAGCCCGGGAGGGAGAACGGCAATGTGCCTATTATGGATGGCAAACTTGGCGGGCGGCTCACCAGCGCAAAAGCTGCAACCCGGCAACGTGGCCGAAGTGGGCGTCGCTTGTGGCCAGCGGCAGGCCGGATTGCAGCGCGATGGCCGCGATCCAAATGTCGTTTTGCGGGATGAGCGTGCCGGCTTGGGCCAGTTGCGCGAAGATGCGGCCGTAAAGCTCCGGGGTCGTCTCATCGGGTAGTAGCACGTCCACAGCTTCCAGGAACCGCTCGATTTGCTGGACATTTTTCTCGGGCCGGGCGGAATGGAACGCGCCCGCGTAGAGTTCCGCCAAGACGGGTTGCGGCAAGTAAAGCTCCTCGAATGCGGCGAGGTGCGGAGCCAGGGCGTGGGCGTCGCGGAAATGACGCACGACCACGCTGGTGTCCAGCAGGACGCCCTTACCCGGAGTGGCCATCGATTCGGTCCGCATCCGCCTTGACGGCACGTTCAAAATCCTCGCCCTCTTCGCCCGCCATGCAACCCGCGGTAGCCTCCAGGGCGGCGCGACGGCGTTCCTGACTCTTGGGATTGAGGCCGTGGACGTAGCGGGCCACCTCCACGAGTTTTGGCGTGGGCAGTTCGTGCAAGTCGCGGACGATGGATTCGATCACGCTCATGTCCCCTCAACGTAGCCTTCCGGCGAGGCGGAAGCAAGCCGTCCCGTAGGATACTGGAGGGCCGAAACGCCGGAGTATCTACCCAGCCGCAGCGCGGTGTCGGGGGTGATCACACGCATTCCGTGCATGATCTGGTTAATACGCTACGTCCCCGGCTTGGACAACTGGGGCAGCTTCGGGAGCTGGGGCGGCGCGTTCATCGCGGGGACCGGCGCCGGTGGCGGCTGCTGCGGGACCGACGTGGGCACGAGCGTGCTGGGGACGCCGAAGCGGGTGGCGTCGTTGGGGTAGAGGTCGCGCAGGTTGTCGAGCTCGGCCTGGGCGTGGGCGCTCTGGCCGTGCGCGCTGTAAAAGTCGGCCAGCTTGAGCCCGAGCCGGATGCGGTCGATGGGCTGGATCTCCGCGTCGGCGGCGCGGCGGTACTCGCGCTCGGCGAGGGCATCGGCCTTGGGGTCCTTCAGCTCGAGCAGCAGGTCGCCGAGGCCCTCGTGCGCGATCGGCCCCGCTCCCGGAAAGTTGATGTCGTTCACGAGCTGCTCCGGGGCGCCGGGTATGACGCCCTGCTCATAGCCGCGCCGCACTTTCTGGAGCTGGAGCCAGTCGTCGTGGTCGGTGCGTTGGCCGGGCGGGTCCTGCGCCAGTGCCTCGTCGATCGTCGGGAGGAACGGCCGATAGAGCGGATCACCGACGATGGTGACCATCCACGACAGCCCGCGGATCGAGGCGTACGCCGCCTCGGCGAAGTAGTCGCCGGCGATGAGGCGTCGGGCGAAGATGTCCTCCTGAGGCGTGAGCGCGAGGTAGGGCTCGTAGACGGTGCCCATCGTCGCGGCGGCGCCGTGCGCGATGAGCGGGCCGACCCAGTTGGCCGAGTCGCTGCGTACCGTGTTCGCGCTGAAGGAGTGGAGGTGGTAGGCGATCGCTCCGCGCACGAAGCGCCCGGGCGGCTCGAAGAAGGGCCCGGACGCATCCTGCGCGTACCAGCCGAGGTAAATCGCCACCTGGTTGCACGGGTCGGTCGGCGGAATCAGCCCCGGCTTGTCGTCGAACTTCACCGTCCAGCCGTCCTTGACCAGCGCCTCGTGGGCGCCGCGCAGCCACTCGTCGCCGGAGGTGTAGCCGTCCTTCGGGTCGAACAGGCCGCGCGTGTCGACAACGGCGAGGCCGGCCAGCCGGTGCTGTTCGGCGTAGATCGAGTCGTCGATCATGCGGCGCACGTCGGCCACGGTCGGGCCGTCGAGCCGCGTGACCAGGATCATGTTGCGCGCGAGATCGGGCCCGATGACCTTGATGCCGCCGGGCTGGTGCTCGTAGAAAATGTTGGGGACAAATCCGCCCAGCGGCAGGCCGAAGACGGGCAGCAGCGCCAGTTCGGTGTCGACGGCGGCGGCGTTGGTCTGCAGCTCGGGCTTGGCCTCCATGCCGAAGTAGTCGTCGGAATCCTGCGCGATTTTCAGCGGCACGCCGCGCATCAGGACAATAGCCCAGATGTCGTTGCGCGTGGCCATGAGCAGATTGAGCGTGCGGTCGCCCACCGGCACCTCGCGCGGCGCGCGGGCGATCCAGTTTTTCAAGCTCATGTAAGCGAGGATGGGCGAGCGGATCGTCTCGTCGTAGTCCTTGCGGTTGATCTCCTCGGTGATCGGGCAGGTGATGCCGAGCACGCGCTCAGCGGGGATCTTGCGGCGGCTGGCATAGTACTGGGCGAGCGCCTTGCTGTCGGGATCGGCGGTGTTGTAGACGACGAGCAGGTGCGAGGCGAGGTCGTTACCCCAGTTGATGGAGTCGGAGCCGTCAGACGCGCTGTTGATGCTGCCGGTATTGGGGGCGAAGACGTCGGGCGCGTTGGTGGAACCGTTGTCCTGGATCGAAAGCGCGGGCTGCTCGCCGGGCGTGGGCACTTCTTCGGGACGATTCTCGAGGAACGGCTGCGGCGCGATGTTGGTCAGGATGATCGGATGAAACGTCCAGGTCTGCGAGGGCGTGGCATCGGGCGCGTTGGTGGGGGCATCGTCGGCGCGGGCGAGAAACAGCGTGGCCAACAGCGCGACGGTCACGCCGAGGGCCGGGCGCGTGAATGAAATGGACTGCCGATAAAGAGTGACCCGGATCAACGTCAGCATTTTAACCCGCCAGCCGAGTTTGACCAACCGATTCTCGATTGCGATCCGGCAACGGTCAGGAGAGATCGAACTCGAGCTTCATCCCGTCGTACGCGACATCGAGGCCGTCGGGAAGCTGGCGCTGCCGCTCGACGTGAAGGCGCTCATGCGTCAGGTGCGTGAGGAACGCGCGCCTTGCGCCCACGGCCTGCGCCACCTCGATCGCGCCGCCGATGGTGAGGTGCGTGGGATGCGGCGCATCACGCAGGCCGTCGATGATGAGCACTTCGACGCCGGCAATGAGCTCGCGAATAGGCGCGGGCACCTCGGCGCAATCGCTAAGATACGCCAGCAGCTTGCGCCCCTGATGCGCGAAGAGGAACCCGGAGGTTTTGACCGCGCCGTGCGGAACGGGCAGCGGCGTGAGATCGAGGCCGCCGAGCTGAAAGGGTCCTTCCACCACATGCGGGATGACATGCACGTAGCCTGGGACGAGCTTCTTCGGGTTGAATGCGTAGTGGAAGATGCGCTCGATCTGCTCCAGCGTTGAAGCGGAGCCATAGAGCGGCAGCGGGCCGCCGCGCATATCGCAGAAGCGGCGCAGGTCGTCGAAGCCCATGATGTGGTCCGCATGCGGATGCGTCATGATCACGGCGTCGAGATGGTCGAGGCCCTCGCGCAGCGCCTGCTGGCGCATGTCGGGCGTGGTGTCGACCAGCAGTTTGGCCGTGGGCGCCTCGACGTAGATCGACGAGCGCGTGCGCTTGTCGCGCGGATCGTCCGAGCGGCAAACCGCGCACGTGCAGCCGATCATCGGGACGCCCTGCGACGTGCCCGAGCCGAGCACGGTGACTATCATTCGGGAAGCAGGAGCCGGCATGGTGGCGAGGATGGCGCGGTGCTGTTGAATTTTCACGCCAAAATCGTGAATTCTCTTGTCGGGCCTCTCGGGCAGAATTACCATCCGGGGCGTATGAGATTACTGGCCGCCCTCGGCCTGCTGCTTTTTGCCGCCACCGCCACGCCGGCCCTGGCGCAAATCCACATCGACGCCAAAATGGGCCGCGAAGGCGCCGATTACCTGCTCTATGAGCGCACCGACATGTTCGTCACGCTGACGAACACCAGCGACACGGACATCGTGCTCGATAACGAAGGCAGCCACCCGTGGCTCTCGTTCATGATCTGCAAGCACAATACCATGCCCGTCCGGCCCGAGCGGCAGGCGCTCTTCAGGCCGCTCACGTTGAAACAGGGCGAGACGAAAACGCTGCGCATCAACCTGACGCCGCTCTTCTCCTTTCGCGACGAAGGCGGCTACACCGCGCAGGCGGTGGTCACGCTGCCCGGTGCGGGCGATATCACCTCGCGCGAAGTGCCCTTCACCGTGTTGCTCGGGAAAGTCGTTTGGAGCCAGCAGCGGCCCGTCGACGGCACGGATCGCATCTACTCGCTGCTGCGCTTCTCGCCCAAACCCGACGAGACGGAGTTGTATCTTCGCGTTGAAGAGCCGTCGGATAACTTGGTCCTCGCCAATGTGGGCATCGGGCCGGTGGAGGCCTACATCGATCCGCAGGTCTTCTTCGATCCGCAGGGCAATCTCCACGTCCTACATCTCATTTCCATGAGCACGTATCTTTATACGCGGGCCGATGCGACCGGAAAGGTCATCCATCAGGGAGTGTTCAAAACGTTCCAGGAAGTTCCGCCGCGTCTGCGCAAGATGGATGACGGCAACATCTACGTCGCCGGCGGACTGGAAGAAACGCCCGAGATGGCGCACGAGTCGCTCCTCGCCGGACAAAGCGCCAGCCCGTCCGCAATGCAACCCGAGCCTTCTCGCTCGTCGATTTCCTCCGCTCCGGCCGGGGCGAACACGCCGATCTCGCTGCCGGGGCAGACCGCGGTCGTGCCGGCGCCCGGTGCAGGCGTCCAGGCGGACACGCATCCGTAGGGGCGCAACCCGGCGGCCATCCTCACCGGACAAACGGCGTCAGCTCGAAGACCAGCCGGTACTTGCCCGGCTTGATGCGGTAGTGCTCCAGCGCATCGGGTCCGCAGCTCAGCGTGCCGAGGCCGCGCTGGTGATAATCCAGGCTGAGGATCGTCTCCGCGCGCGGCTTCAAATCGTACGTGTGCGTGGCGGCGTAAAGATCATGCGCGGTAAAATGGCTGGCGGTGAACTCGAGCAGGCCGTGCGCCGTGACGCGCAGTCCCGTGTTGCCGTCATCGAGCGAAAGCCAGCGCACGTCGGTGTGATTGCCGTGCTCCTGCGGCAAAATGTAGGGCACGTACTGCTGCGTCACCGTGCTGGAAAAGTGATCGACAATGGAGGAACGCTTGCGGTCCCAATAATTCTCCAGCGGCCCGCGGCCAAACCACTCCAGGTTCTCCAGGCCCGGCTTGAGACTGAGCACGACGCCGAGGCGCGGCAAATCCGGCACGGCCTTGTCGACCACAAAGGTATTCTCAAACACCACGCTGCCATCGGGCCGGATGGTGGCGCGCGTCTGGTGGCGCACCGCCTTGCGCGAGGCCTTGCACGCGCCGACGTGCTCGGTCAGAAGCGTGACGCTGCCGTCGCGGTTCGGCATCGCGCGGGTGGTGGTGACCTTCAGCGTCAGCTTGTCGAGTTCCTGCGCCCGCCACTTGCCCAGCACGCGCCAGGCGTCGCTCCAGCCCTTGATGCCGTCATTGTCGATCGCGCCGCGCCAGATTTGCAACTGCGGCCCCGCCTCGAGGAACTCATGGCCCTGCCACTGCAACGACTCGATAAAACCGCTCGCCTTGGAAACGCGCACCTGCAGCGCATCGTTCGCGATGGCGAAGCCCTGCGCGCTGGGCGTGATCGCCAGCGGCTGCGCCGTGCTCTTCGGCGCGGTTGGCTTGGTCGCGCGGCGCACCTTCAGCGGCAGCGCGATCTGGTCCCAACCCACGACGTGACCGGCCTCGCACCACGCCGTCTTTTGCGCCGCGAAAAAGTGCACGTTGAGAAACGCTTCCTCGCCCGGTGCCAGCTCGACGGCGGGAATCTTCAGCCGGATCTTCTCGGTCTTCTGCGGCGCGGCCTTCAGCGCGGGTAAGCAGCCCTTCGCTACGCTCTTGCCGCTCACCTTAAGATCCCATTCGCCGCGAATCCAGGCCGGCGACGCGAAGTCCTGCTTGTTCTTCACCTCAAGCACGCCAGACCGGAAACCGATCGCCTTCACCGGCTGCGCCAAATGCTTGAACTCAAAGAGGCCCGGATGCGGCGTGCGGTCGGGCCAGACCAGACCGTCGCAGACGAAGTTGAGATCGTTCGGCTTGTCGCCGAAGTCCCCGCCGTAAGCCCAATAGTCGTGACCGTCAGCCGTCTTCTGCTTGAGCCCGTGGTCGATCCACTCCCAGATGAAGCCGCCCTGCAGGCCGGGATATTTCTCGAAGGCGTCCCAGTAATCGGCCAGCGATCCGTTGCTGTTGCCCATCGCGTGCGAGTACTCGCACAGGATGAGCGGGCGGCGCCGGTCCGGATGCGATTTGTCCGTGGCCCACTGCACGATGGTGTCGATCGTCGGGTACATCGGGCAGACGATGTCGGTCACGCCATAGCCCGTGTCGTAGAGCTTCTCGTAGGGCTGTTTCGCCGTGTACTGCTCCCAGACGCCCGGCTCAAAATGCAGCGGGCGGCTCGGGTCATACTTGCGAATCCAGCCGGCCATCGCCTCGTGGCTGGGGCTGGCAAAACTCTCGTTGCCGAGCGACCAAAGAATGATGCCGGGATGATTCTTGTCGCGCTCCACCATACGCACGGCACGTTCCAGGATCGCGGCCGCGTAGCGTTGATCGAGAGGAACCTGATGATAAAAAGCGTGCGTCTCGAGATTCGCCTCCTCGATGACATAGAGGCCAATTTCGTCGCAGAGATCGAGCCAGTAGGGATCGTTCGGATAGTGCGAGGTGCGGACCGCGTTGAAATTGAACCGCTTCATCGTCACCGCATCCAGCAGCATTGTCTCGCGGTCAAGCGCCTTGCCCTTGGTATCGTGATGATCGTGGCGATTGACGCCCTTGATCAGCACACGCCTGCCGTTGATCAGCAGCATGCGGTCGCGTACCTCGATGGTGCGGAAACCCACGCGCGTCGAGGTCGACTCAGCCACGTTGCCCTTCGGATCCTTCAGCGTGACGACCAGGCGGTAGAGATTCGGCTGCTCCGCCGACCACGGTTGCGCCTTGCGAACCGGCACGTTGAATTCCGCCTGCACGCGCGGCCATTCGCCGGTCGGCACGATCGGAATCGCCGTGGAAAGCGGCTTGGAAAAGACAGCCTTGCCGGCGGGATCGAAAAGCCGTGCCTCGATCTTCCAGCCTGCCTCGGGCAACGCGGGGAAAGCCGCCCGTGCGTTCAGCTTCAACCGGCCGTCGCGGTAGTTGTTCTCCAGGCTGCCGACTGCGAAGATGTCGGCGAGAAAGACCGTCGCGGTCGAATAAACGTAAACCTCGCGGTGCAGTCCGCCCATCCACCACTGGTCCTGGTCCTCGAGGAAGGTCGCGTCGGACCACTTGATCACCGCGGCGCAGACCACGTTGCCGCGGCCGAATTCCACGAACGGCGTGATGTCGAATTCCGACGGCAGGCGCGAGTCCTTGCTCAGTCCGACGGCATGGCCATTGACGTAAACATAAAGCACGCTTTCCGCGCCGCCGAAATGCAGCACGACCCGGCGACCGGACCAGCTCTTCGGCAGGTCGAGCGTGGTGCGGTAGCAGCCGGTCGGATTTTTCTCCGGCACCTGCGGCGGTTCCTCGGGGAACGCCATCTGCACGTTCGTGTAGTGCGGCTTGTCGAACGTGTTTTGCACCGTCCAGTTGCTCGGCACCGGAATCTTCCGCCAGCCGGTCTCCGCGCTCGGCGCAAACGTGGGCTGGATGAAATCCGCCGAGGCTTGCTCCGGCTTCTCGAATAGCTGAAAATCCCATTCCCCGTTAAGCGGAAGATACCAGGGCGAATCCTCGCGCACCCCACCCTGCGCGAGCTTCTCATTGGGAAAAGGATACGCCGTCGCGCGCGAAGGAAGCCGGTTGACCTGGATGAGTTCCGGCGCCATCCACGATTTCGCGCCACCGATCTTAAAGAGTTCGAGCATAATTCTCGGCGAAATACCGGGAGCGATTGGTCTACCGTAACCCCTTGGCGAATGCAAATTTTTGCTGGCTTGCCGTTGCATGGCCGTCAGCGCAATCTTTCCCGCCATGGGGATGATTTCGCGCTTTCGCCAGGTGTTGCGCTCGGACCTCGAGTCCGGCGAGGTTGAGCGCCAATTCGGCAAGGGCTGGATCAGCGGCGTGGCCGCGTTGGTACTGTCGATTTCCGGCTTGCTGTTCGTTATTTGCCTGCGCTTCCCAAACTGGTTCACCGTGCCGCAAGTGCGTGCGCTTTACGGCAACGCATTCTTCCATCTCGGCCTGCAAATCTGGCTCGTGGCTGCGTTCCTTCTCGCCATCGTCAGCCTCATCCTGCGCCAAAACAAGGTGCTCGGCTTTACGTCGCTCTTTCTGATCGTGCTGGCGACTACCCTCGGCACCGCACACACGGAGGCCGAGGTCGCAAACTCCAGCACGATTTATTTCGGCGTCGACTGGTTCGTTCTCAACGTGATCTTCACCGGCATTCTTTTCGTGCCGATCGAAATGCTCTTCCCGCGCCGGCGCGGCCAGGAGCTGTTCCGCTACGATTGGCGCGAGGATCTTTTCTACTATTTCGTCAGCAGCATGATGGTGCAGATCCTGACGTTCCTCACGCTGCTGCCCGCGCTGCAACTCACCGCGCACACGCATTGGACCGCACTGCGCGCCGTGATGTCCTCGCAGCCGCTTTTGCTGCAGTTCATCGAGATCATGTTTTTCACGGACCTCGTGCAGTACTGGGTGCACCGCGCTTTTCATCGCATCCCTTTCCTGTGGAATTTCCACGCCGTGCACCACTCCGCGCAGGTGATGGACTGGATGGCCGGCGCCCGCATGCACTTCCTCGAGATCATGGTCCTGCGCGGCATGACCGTCATTCCCATGTACATCCTCGGCTTCAGCCAGACCGCGCTCCAGTTCTACATTTTCTACGTCTATCTCCACTCGACCTTCATCCACGCCAACTTTGGCTGGACCTTCGCGCGCCTGGGCAAATTCATCGTCACGCCACGGTTCCATCATTGGCATCACGGCCTTGAGCCGGAAGCCATCGACGTGAACTTCGCCCTCCATTTCCCGCTGCTCGACCGGCTCTTCGGCACCTACCATCTTCCCGGCGACGAATGGCCCAAGGCGTATGGCGTCGGCGGCCATCCCGTGCCCCACGGCTACTGGCAGCAATTTCTCTATCCGTTCCGCCGGAAGCCAAAGCCGGCTCCTCCCGGGAATTGAAAATATAATTTTCGCGTGCCACATCATTGGCCCTGAAAGGGCCACCTAAGATAGCCCAGGGTTGAAGCGGAGGCTTGGCGGAGCTTCTACCCTGGGTTTGCTCAAAAAAGGAAGACAAGCCCTGAAGGAGACCTCTGCGAAAGGAGCGATATTTTCAACGCGATGGGATTTTGGCGCTTTTGGGGTGAATGACCGGCGCGGTCTGGGCCTGTGGGAGGGCGTTTGGCGCAAAGCGCGTGCCTGTTTGCGGGCCGCGCTCGGCAGTCCGGCCGTTCTTTAGGCCGTGGCCAGGGTGACCAGCCGCCGCAGGTTATAGG